>OOCM01001427.1_pt1 | contig 18938 bp, 10 predicted proteins | sample 1671111 | NCBI WGS metagenome assembly OOCM01 (sample SAMN06348123, study PRJEB24527) | human gut metagenome | biome: human gut; feature: ankylosing spondylitis patient; material: feces | host: Homo sapiens | place: China | collected 2015-10 | reverse complement strand
GAGGGTTTTTTTTGTGTACAGGATTCTGTTCAGTTTTCGTACTGTAATGTCAAAGGAGGACAAAAACATGAAAAACAAAACTGTAAAAGCACTTGCAACACTGTTAGCGATCACAACTGTATCTATGATGGGTACAGCAGGAGTTATGGCTTCTGACAACACAGCAGAGGACACTGCAACAGAGGAAGCAGCAGATGACGCAGAAGCAGCAGATGATGCAGATGATGCAGAAGCAGCAGATGACGCAGAAGCTGCAGACGATACAGCAGAGGCATCTGATGATGACCAGGCAGCAGCAGACAACGTTGCAGCACTGATCGACAAGATCTACGTTCAGGAAAGAAATGACACAACAGATGAGGACTGCAAGGCAGCCAAAGAAGCATGGGATGCTCTGACAGACGCACAGAAAGAACTGGTAGAAGGCGAAGAAGCAAGCCCGGAATATTTCGGACGTGACACAGGCGATGCTTCCAAGGATGATCCGCGTAACCAGGATGAGATCGGTGAGAACGAACTTCTTGTTGTAAGCTTTGGTACTTCCTTCAACGACAGCCGTGCACAGGATATCAAAGGAATCGAAGATGCTCTGGCAGCAGCTTATCCGGACTGGTCCGTAAGACGTGCTTTCACAGCACAGATCATCATCAACCATGTAGAGGCAAGAGATGATGAAGCAATCGACAACATGGATCAGGCTCTTGACCGTGCAGTAGCAAACGGAGTTAAGAACCTTGTTGTTCAGCCTACACATCTGATGCATGGTGCTGAGTACGATGAGATGGTAGAAGTAATCGACAACTACAAAGACAAATTCGAATCTGTAGCAATCGCAGAGCCAATGCTTGGTGAAGTTGGTGATGACGCTACTGTGATCAACGACGACAAGAAAGCAGTTGCACAGGCTATCACAGATGAAGCTTGCAAGGTAGCAGGATATGACAGCATGGAAGCAGCCGCAGAAGACGGAACAGCATTTGTATTCATGGGACATGGTACTTCTCATACAGCAAACGTAACATACGATCAGATGCAGACACAGATGGGAGACCTTGGATTCACAAACGCTTTCATCGGAACTGTTGAAGGTGAGCCGGAAGACACCGCATGCGAAGAAGTTATCGCTAAGGTTAAAGATGCAGGCTTCAAGAAAGTTGTTCTTCGTCCGCTTATGGTTGTAGCCGGTGACCATGCAAACAACGATATGGCTGGTGATGATGAAGATTCCTGGAAGAGCCAGTTCGAGGCATCCGGAGCATTTGACAGTGTTGACTGCCAGATCGAAGGTCTTGGGAGAGTCGCAGCAGTTGAGGATCTGTATGTAGCACATACAAAAGATGCTATCGATTCTCTGGGAACAGCTGATGATGCAGCAGAAGTAACAGATGACACAGAAGAAGCTTCTGATGATGCAGCAGCAGAGGAAACAACAGACGATGCAGCTGATACTACAGAAGAAGCAGCAGAATAATAAAGAAACAGTTTTTATGTAAGATAACGGGGCTGCCCGGGAGGATCTAGGTCTTTCCGGGCATTTCCTGTAAAAGCAGGAGGAAAATATTATGAAACGTTCAGTGGCAATGATGGCATGCGTATTAAGCGGAGCACTTATGCTTGGAAGCTTTACGCCGGTTCTGGCAGAAACAGAAGTCAAGTCAGTTTCTACAGCAACAGCAGATGCCAAGAAGGATGATGCCAAGGCTGATACAACCGATAAGAAGGACGATGCAAAGGATGCAGTTCTGGAAGATGGCACCTACAGTGCTGAGTTTGACACAGACAGCGGAATGTTCCATGTAAACGAAGCAAACGATGGCAAGGGAGTCCTGACAGTCAAAGACGGTAAGATGACACTTCATGTAAGTCTGGCTTCCAAAAATATCGTAAATCTGTTTGTGGGAACAGCAGAGGATGCACAGAAAGATGGTGCAGAACTTCTCCAGCCGACAACAGATACTGTTACATACAGCGATGGAATGTCAGAAGAAGTTTATGGTTTTGATATTCCGGTTGAAGCTATTGACGAAGAATTTGACCTTGCCCTGATCGGAAAGAAAAACAAATGGTACGACCATAAGGTAAAAGTCACCAATCCTCAGAAAGAATCTGATGAGACAGCAGCAACAGAAGAGACGAAGGACACTTCAACAGACGATACAAAAGAAGCGTCAGAGAAATAAAATTGTCTTTGGACAAAACGATAACCAAATATGCAGTACAATAAAAATATCCTGTACGGATCCAGTGTCATAACTGAACCCGCCAGGATATTTTTTTATGTAGTAATATCGATCAGTGAAACTGAGGGATATTATTTGATGCGGATCTTGAATGTTGCTTTCTTTCCAGATCCGTCTGTTGCTTTGGCAGTGATGGTAACTGTACCTTTTTTGCCTTTGATGGTTTTGACTTTACCGTATTTGTCAACGGTAGCAAGTTTTGTATTGCTGGAAGACCATGCAAGTGATCTGTTTGCGCTTCCGCCCTGAGAAGTAACGGCTGCGGTTAATTTTGTGGACTGACCGTTGGTAACGGTAGTTTTTCCGGAAAGCCTGATGCTCTTTACAGAACCTTTCATGCAGGCAAGGGTGATTCTTGCATATTTCTTGCTGCCATCTTTTGCAGTAGCTGTGATGGTGACTTTTTTGCCGCCTGCATTTTTGTTGAAGGTTACAATACCGGTAGAGCTGACAGTTGCGATTCTGGTATTGCTGGATTTCCAGGTTACTGCTTTGTTTGTTGCATTGGAAGGAGTGATTGTAGCTCTGAGCTGTACTCTTTTGCCTGCTGTGATGTAGCGGGAAGGAGCAGCTGCAAGTTTGATGCTGGTTACTTTGTAAACTGGGTTGGCAACAGTAACTTTGCATGTTGCTTTTACTTTTCCTGCCGTAGCGGTGATCACAGCAGTACCTGCTTTCACTGCTTTTACAGTACCGTTAGCGGATACAGTTGCAACTTTGGTATTGCTGGATTTCCATACAACTTTGTCTGTTGTATTGGAAGGTGCAACAGTGGCCTTTAATGTAAAGGACTTACCGGTAGTGATTTTTTTGCTTGTAGCATTCAGCGTAACTTTGGCAGCGGCTACAGGTTTCTTAACCAGTGCTTTTACAGCTGCTGTAATATCAGAAGCCATCTTGTCAACATCGGCCTGCTGGTATACGGTACAGTTTTTGTTAACTGCGTCTACAGCAGCTCTTACAGCAGCAACCGTTTCGTCAGTGTAGATGGAGAGATCCTTTGGAACAGCAGCCAGAGCCGCATCTACAGCGGTGTAATCAGCAGCAGCAACCGGTGTAATGGTAAGTGTGCCATTTGTCTTGCTTACATTGAAGACACGCTCATACCAGGTACCATTTTTTACAGAATGGAAAGAGAAGATTACTTCTTTGTCAAGATAATCTGTAGTAGCTGCTCCACCCATAGCGTTTGCCTTCATATCGAAAGAAACTTTGCGGTCTGTGATGTCAGCCGTTGTTTCAGCTTTTGCTGCATCTTTGGCAAAACCGATAAATACTTTGTCAAAGCTGTCGCTGCCCATGGTCAGGTGAAGGATTTCCTTATAATTGTTAGAATTTGGTCCGCCGATGGTTTCAAGAGAAGCAGCGGCAACGTTGAACATCTTAACGCTGTTGTCAACGGTCAGATCTTTTGTATGATCGTAATCACCGGTAACTAAAGTAGCAGCGTCTTGATCGATCACAGCCTGGCGAGGATAGAAAGCTCTTTCCAGAGAGTTCTTGCCTTCTTCATATTTGGTAAGGTAGCTGTTGGAGATAGCTACGATCGGAAGGTATGTCTCGCCTTCTGCTACAGGGACAGTAAACTGCCATTTACCGTTAACTTCTTCACCGGCGATCCAGTTGTCTCTGTTATCACCATTTGCAACAGCTTCTTCATAAGTACCTTTGTACAGATAATGATAACCTGTTCCGTGAAGGGTAAGGATGAGATTGCCGTCTCTGAGAATAGCTTTTTCAACGTTAAACATTAATGTTTCGTTTGTAACAGTGAGAAGTCCTCTTTCAACCAGAGCGTTGACCGCATCGGTGATAGCGGTGGCCAGTTTGTCAACGTCATCCTGTGTTGCAGCTTTGTATGTACCGCTAAGTGCTTTCACGGCAGAAGTAACAGCATTGGCTGTTTCGTCTGTATAGATGGAGAGGTCTTCAGGAACAGTTGCCAGAGCAGCATCTACAGAAGAATAATCCAGGGCAGCCTGTTTGTTCATGCCGGAAGCATCAACATCGTTCTTGTCAGTATCTGCCATGGAGGTGGTGTCAAAAGTGATGGTCTGGACATTGCTCCATTTTGAGCCTTTGTTGACGTTTGTGGTCTTACTGAAGCTTGCATAAACAGTATCACTGAGGCTTGCAACAGGAATGGTATAATAGTAGGAAGAATCCGCAACATACCAGTCAATCTTGTGCTGAGTAGCAGCAGCTATGTCGTCTGCCGTTGTACCATTTACGAGAGCCATGTAGTTTCTGTTCTCGCTTGCCTGATGCATTTTTACGAGATAAGTGCCGTCGTCCTGCTTGGTAACGATAGCATCATCCATGGCATACATGCCGGAAGCAACACCTTCACTGTTGGTAACAGAAACTTTGATGGAATGAGTCTTGGCTTCTTCTACAGCTTTTTTGACCAGAGCATTGACCGCATCGGTGATGGCCTGTGCCATCTTGTCAACATCAGCCTGCTGTGCCATAGTATAATCTCTTTTAACTGCTGCAACGGCAGCTCTTACAGCATCAGCTGTTTCATCAGTGTAGATGGAGAGGTCTTCCGGAACAGTGGCCAGAGCTGCATCTACAGATGTGTAATCAGCAGGACCGTTTGTAGCCGGAAGTTTGTTGATATCGGATGCAACTGCATCTCTTTCTTCGGTTTCTGCCATGGAACTGACATCAAAGGTGATTGTCTGAACATTTCCCCAGGCTTTGCCTGCATTTACATTTTTGGTATAGCTGAAACTTGCATAGAGGGGATCTGTCAGACTGGCAACAGGAATGGTATACCAGTAGCCGTCGTCTCCACCAGCAACATACCAGTCAACCTCATGATTGGTTGCTTTGTTTTTATCATCTGTGAGAGCCATGTAGTTTCTGTTTACGCTTGTCTGGTGCATTCTTACCAGATAAGTGCCATCGTCCTGTCTGGTGACAACAGCACTGTCCATAGCGTACATGCCGGAAGCAACCCCTGAACTGTTGATAACAGAAACTTTGATAGAATGAGTTCTGGCTTCTGAGACATCCTGTTCAGATGTCTCACCAGATGTAAATACATCTGCTTCATCCGTACTGAAGGTAGATGTATCTGCTGTAAATTCATCAGTTGTCAGGTCAGAATCCTCTGTCGTAATGTCGGCCGCTAAAACAGAATCCTCTGTGGAAGTGGAAACTTCTTCTGAATCAGAAATTTCTTCTTCGGGTACTACGTCAATTTCTTCGACTGCTGCAAAATCCAGATCCTCCGCAAGAACTGAGACTGAAGCTGCCGGAGTAACTGCCAGTGATGCACTGAGAAACAATGCTGTCAGAATTTTACTTCTTTGTTTCATTTTCATAATCTCCTTATTATTGAATAAAATTGAGGCATCATGAAGGATGCCCTGTGCAACTGGAATGTCCCGCGAATTACATTCTGTTATTAATCATATCACTTCTTGTTAAAAATAACAAATGCTAACAAGAAAAAAACACTGCTTTTTCTGTGCATATTGGCACATTTTTGGCAGTACAAATCAGGCTCAGACTATTGCACTAGGATGCATATATTGCTATAATAAAGCAGAATATAGGAACTCCAGTGCTGTCACTGACAGATAATAGGGAATCAGGTGCGAATCCTGAACGATCCGGTCACTGTAAGCGTAAGAGAGGATTGCAGAAGCCATTGCATGTGAAGTTGTGTGAGAAGGCGTGATCTTAGAATACTCTGCAAGTCAGGAAACCTGCTGGAGAATCAGTGAAAAGCTTCCGAAGAAAGCAGAATTTCACAGAAACGAAACATCCGGTTATGCAAAGAAGGATGTTTTATTTGTGCGACTGAAGTCTACTCATCTGGATCGGAGAGTAGGCTTTATATTTTTGCAGTGTAAGAGGAAAAATCCTATATGAGATACTTACAGAAATGCGTTTTATAAGAGGAGAGAGGCATATGCATTCGAAAAAATTTCTCGCTGCATTCCTTGCATTGAGTATAACAGCTGCACCACAGGCATCGGTCATGGCATCAGCAGAAAATGCATCGGCGCAGGAAAGCAGTGAAGACTCATCAGGAGAATCTGATGAAAATACAGCTCAGGAAACAGAAGAAACTGATGCGGGCGAAACAGAGCAGAACACAGACGATGTATCATCAGGAGAAGAATTCCTTCAGATAACAGACAAAAAAGCGTATGCAGAGGATGATTCCATTCTGATCGAGATTGTCTCTGCCAATACAACTTATAACAGAGTATATATCGGAAACAGAACAGACGAAGACCGCACACCGGTAATTGAGGGCTCTCTGGATGAAGCGGGCAGATATCATTATCTGTTTTATATCGACCCGAAGTACCTTGGTGAAAAAGCGGCTTATGTCCCGGGAAATACAGAGGATGACAGCTGGTATACAGAGGAAGAACTGTATTTTATGCTTCCGTCTGAAGTATCAGAAACACCTGTACAGGAAACAACGGATACAGCAGAACCTTCTGAAACAGTACCGACAGCAGAAGAAAATACTTCTGCAGATAATTCCGGCGAAGGAATGATTTCAAAGAGCTCAGACAGTTCAGACAGCGATTCTGATTCTCTCTGGCAGATCGGAGCACTGGAAGAGACTGGTGCAGAGCAGACTACAGCAGCCGAGGACTATCGTATTGAAAGTCTGGAAAAAGACAATACGACAGAAGACAGTATTGCTGAGACAGAAGCAGATGCCGTTTCCATGGCAGATGGTACGTATAAAGCAGATGATTTCTCATTCAGCGGCGGTACAGGAAAAACAAAGATCACCTGTGAAGGGATTACTGTAAAAGACGGTCAGACCTATGCAACGATCAAATTCAGCAGCAGCAGTTTTACGAAACTGGTTGTGGACGGCAAAGAATATCAGCCTGCAAGTAACGAAGGCGGTTCTTACTTTGAGATTCCGGTGACTTTAAATACAGATATGACGATCACCGGAACGACGATCGCCATGACAGAGCCGCATGATATTGAATACGTTATCCATATCACAAAGAGCGGTGCAGACACACCGGATGCCACTCCGACAGTCACACCACAGCCGACAGCCACACCGAAGCCGACTTCTGCACCATCCAGTGATATTCCGAAGGATGGAACCTATACAGGCACGGTGACACATGTATCTGGTACGGCTACGATGTTCAAGATCAATGCATGTGAGATTACGGTCAAGAATGGTAAGGTTACTGCAAAAATCACATTGAGTGGAACAGGATACGACAGGCTGTTTCTTGGAACCAAAGAAGAGGCTTTGAAGGCGGCAGACAGCAAGCTGATTTCCTACAAAGTTGATGCAGAGGGTAAATATACCTATGAATTTGCATTGGAAGGTCTGAACAAAGATACGAAACTGGCTGCGCGCTCTCATCGTTACTATGAGGCTGGTGATAAGGATAAAATGTGGTATGACCATACGCTGAAATTCAACGTAGATACCAGCAATTCCGGAACTGGCGGAGATGGTTCCAAAGATGATAATTCGAACGGAAATAATTCAGGGAATAACTCTAATGGAAATAACAGTTCCAATGGAAGTAACTCCAATGGAAGCAGTTCCAGCGGCAGCAACACTTCCAATGGAGGCAGCACCGGTGGAAGTGGTTCTAATGGAAGCAGTTCTGGCGGCAGTTCAACTGGTTCCGGCGGAAGCAGTGGATCCGGTGGAAGCAGCTCGAGTACAAATAACTACAAATCAAATACAGATGGCAAGACAAGCCAGGTAGATTCTTCTGCCGGCGGCTTAAAGGATGGGGAATATGGCTCTGATCAGTTCTCTTTCTCCTGGTCAGGTGGAACAGGTACGCATGGCCTTAATATTACCTGCGACAAGATCAGCGTCGAAGATGGACAGGCATGGGCGTATGTGACATTCAACAGTGGCAAATGGATCTATGTGAAAGCAAGTGGAAACCAGTATGATCCGGTAGATCAGGGGGACAAATACAGTACCTTCAAGATCCCGATCCAGCTGAATGCCAACAATAAAGTCGTAGGCTGTACAACAGCGATGTCCAAGCCGTACGAGATTGAATATACTTTGTATTTCGGCATGGATATCCCGGACAGCAGTTCCGGCAGTAAGAGTTCCGGTGGCAGCAGTGTGACTGCAAAGGCAGCAGGAAATTCCACAAAGCTTGCAGACGGTCAGGAAGCCGAGACAGATGCTGGCACCGTATACAAGGATGATGCGGCGCCAAAGATCACAGGTCTGGAATATATGAGCTCCCTGAAACTGGAACATTCCAAAATGTTCAAGATCCATTATTACAACAACGATATGACCGTGCTTGAGATCACTCTGAATGATGAGTTTGGCAAGGACAGTGTGGATCTTACACAGAATAACGCGGCACAGACTTCCACAGACGGCACGAATGAAGAAAGTACAGCAAAGACTTCCAGTGCGGATGGAGAGGAGAACGCAGCGACAGAACAGGATTACGCAAAACTTTATAAGCAGGAAGTCATCCGCTACCTTCTTGTTCCTGAGGACAAAGCCGATCAGATTCCGGCAGGAATCGACAAATCCATTATTGTGATCCAGCTTCCGATGGACAAGACATATGTTGCTTCTGACGTGGCACTGGAAATGATCGATAAGATCGGTGCAGACAAAAATGTATCTGCGGTTTCTGCGACAGCAGACGACTGCAAGATCGCTGCAATCAAAGAATCCCTTGGAAAAGGCGATATCATTTCAGCAGGCACTTATGATAAAGCAGACCTGAAAGAACTTGTAAAAAATAAATGCAAACTGGCGATCGTACCGTCCGATATCCTGACAGCGAAAGCAGAGGATACAGGGGACGACAGTACGGAAGATACTGCTGATGCAGAACAGACGGATGATGCACAGAGCGATGAAAACCAGATCGCAGCGAAATATCCGGAAATGACTGCTTTTGCAGAAAAACTTGCAATCCTCAAGATCCCGATGATCCTGGATCGTTCCAAAGATGAGAAGGATGTCCTTGCAAAATATGAGTGGAGCAAAGTATATGGGGCTCTGTTCGGATGTGAGAAGGAAGCGTCCAAACTTTATGAAGCTGCTGTAAGCGGACATAGCGGAGATAACTCAGAAAGCTCAGACACATCGGAAAGTACAGATACAACAGAAAATACAGATACAGAACAGTAACACAGTAATCATGGGAGCGGGCGGTCTTCGGATCGCCCGTATATAAAAATCGGAGGATAAAATAAGAATATGAAAGAAAGAAGTACAGGAAAACTGTGGCTGCCGCTTATGGCAGCATGCCTTCTCATGATGGGGATTTTCAGCCTGTCCGTGAGCACAAAAGCAGCAGATAACGATTCCTCTGCACCGGAGATCCCCGGCCTGACTTTTCAGTCAGAAATGCAGAATGAGTTTGCAGAATGCTTCCATATATACTATTACAACGATGACTATACTCTGATCGATGTGCCGGACAGCGGCCAGTTCCTTCTGGTACCGGAAGGAAAGAGTGCCCCTGACGGACTGGATGAGGATATCGTGGTGCTTCAGAAGCCGCTGGATAATATTTACCTGGCAGCGACATCTGCAATGTCTCTTTTTTCTTCCCTGGACGCACTGGATGACATCAAGTTTTCTTCCCTCCAGGCATCTGGATGGTATGTTGATGCGGCAAAACAGGCAATGGAAAACGGCGACATCGTTTTTGCCGGCAAATACAGTGAGCCGGATTATGAACTTCTCGTAAATTCCGGATGTAATCTGGCAATTGAATCAACGATGATCCTTCACACCCCGAAGGTACAGGAGATGATCGAGCAGATGGGAATCCCTGTATTCACAGACCGTTCCAGTTACGAAAACCATCCGCTTGGACGTACCGAATGGATCAAAGTTTATGCAGAAATGGTTGATAAGAGAGATGAGGCGAAAGAATTCTTTGACGAACAGGCAAAGATCATCTCTGATCTGAAAGATTTCAAAAATACAGAAAAAACAGTCGCTTTCTTCTATATTAATACAGATGGCTCCGTAGTCGTAAGAAAACCATCCGACTATGTGCCGAAGATGATCGAGATCGCAGGCGGTCGTTACGTTCCGACACAGGTGGACTCTGAGGAAGAAACAAAGCGTTCTTCCGTGCCGATGACGATGGAAGAATTTTATACACAGGCGATCGATGCGGATTATCTGGTATACAATGGAACGATTGATGATCCGATTAACAGCGTGGATGACCTTCTGCAGAAGAGCGAACTTTTTGCAGACTTCAAGGCTGTCAAAGAAGGCAATGTATGGTGTGCCGGCAAATATCTCTACCAGGCAACCGACATTGTAGGAAATATGATCACAGACATTCATCTGATGCTCACCGGTGGAGATGCGAGCCAGATGACCTTTATGACAAAAATTGATTAAATACAGGAGAAAACATGATGAAAGCACAGACAGGTGAGGGCACCGGAACCTTCCACATGGAAAACTTCCGGCGGCGTTCACGTTACGCAGCAGTATTTGCAGTACTTGCAGCGGCACTTTTTGCAATTCTGATATTAAACATCAATACCGGAACGACAAACATTCCGGTCTCACGTATCCTGAAGATCATTTTCCTGCGGGAAGGTGCACAGACAGAATACAATATTATCTGGAAGATCCGAATGCCGCGTCTTCTGATGGCGGCGATCCTGGGCGGTGCACTGTCCCTTTCCGGATTTCTGTTACAGACCTTTTTTGAAAACCCTATCGCCGGACCATACCTGTTGGGTATTTCTTCCGGAGCCAAAATGGTCGTAGCACTGGCAATGATCTATTTCCTGGAGAAATTCAACAAAGTTTCTTCCTATACATTAGTAATTGCCGCTTTTATCGGATCTCTGATAGCAACAGGATTTATCCTTCTGGTATCCAGACGCATCAAACATATGGCGACACTTCTGATCGCCGGAACTATGATCGGTTATATCTGCTCTGCGATCACGGATTTTATGGTTACGTTTGCAGAGGATTCCGATATCGTAAACCTTCATGGCTGGTCCCAGGGAAGTTTCTCCGGTATGAGCTGGAGTAATGTACATATTGCAGCAGTGATCGTAGCTGGTGCCTATCAGCTGGGCGAAGCTTATGCACAGAGCATGGGCGTTGATATCAAGGTCTTTCGTGTGACACTGATCCTTCTGTCCAGTATCCTTTCGGCTACAGTAACTGCTTTTGCGGGTCCGATCTCTTTCGTGGGAATCGCAGTTCCACATCTGGTAAAACAGGCACTGAATACTTCCAGGCCTCTGGTCGTCATTCCGGGAACCTTCCTGGGAGGAGCAGTCTTCTGTATGCTCAGTGACCTGATCGCAAGAACAGCATTTGCACCGCTGGAACTGAACATTAGTACCGTGACTTCAATCTTTGGCGCGCCGGTTGTCATCGCAATGATGCTGAAACGTCAGAAAGGAAAACAGTGATATGGCAGAGCAATATATAAATATGGATAATCTGGCAGTTGGCTATAACGGAAAAGCCCTGATCCATGACATCTGTATCGGAATCGAAAAAGGAGAGATCGTGACACTGATCGGACCGAATGGTGCCGGCAAATCCACGATCCTCAAAAGTATCACACGCCAGCTCAAGATCATTTCCGGAAATGTAAAGATCGCAGATGCAGATCTCTCTAAGCTGTCTTTCCGTGACCTGTCTACCAAGATGGCGGTAGTCCTGACGGACCGTATGAAACCGGAACTTATGACCTGCCATGATATTGTGGCTACCGGACGTTATCCATATACCGGCAAGCTTGGAATCCTGAGCAGGGAAGATGAGCAGAAGGTTGATGAAGCGATGGAAGCAGTCCATGCACAGGAACTTGGCGACCGTGATTTTAACGCGATCAGTGACGGACAGCGGCAGCGAGTTCTCCTGGCAAGGGCAATCTGTCAGGAACCGGAGATCATCGTTCTGGATGAACCTACTTCATTCCTGGATGTGCGTTACAAACTGGAACTGCTTTCAATCCTCAGAAATATGGCAAAGAAAAAAGGAATCACCGTGATCATGTCGCTCCATGAGATCGATCTGGCTGAAAAAGTGGCCGACAAGATCATCTGCGTAAAAGGCGACCGCATTGCACATTACGGAAAACCGGAAACGATCTTTAAGGAAGAAGCGATCCGTGATCTTTATGGAATTGACAATGGATATTTTGACCCGGTCTTCGGAAGCCTGGAACTTCCAAGACCAGAAGGAGAACCAAAGACCCTGGTCATCTCCAGCGGTGGAACCGGAATCCCAATTTACAGAGAACTGCAGAGAAAAAATATCCCATTTGCAGCCGGGATTCTCTATACCAATGACATCGACTATCAGCTGGCACGCCTTCTCGCTGTACGGACTGTGACAGAGAAGCCGTTTGAGGAGATCAGTGATGAGACATTTGCAGAAGCCATGAAATTGGTGGATTCCTGTGAAAAAGTCATTGATGCCGGAGTAACAGTGGGGAAAACGAACAGCAGAATCGCAGAGTTGATCGAAAAAGCAAAGAATGATAAAAAACTTGAAAAAAGATGACAGAATCACGGGGACGGAGTTATATGGCACTTCAGGGCTATTAACTCCGTCCCCGTGGTTCGTCATGGGTATAACTATCCAGTATCCCATCGATCGACCGATGCAGATACGGCCTATATTCACTGAGTGAAACCGGCTGCTGATAAAGAATACAGCTGTAACAGGTGGAGCTTGCCAGCTCGATCACCGAAAACAACATCATATCCGGATGTTCATACGTATGTTCATCCTTCTCAAGAAGTCCGAGATACGCATCATAAAATACAAGATCTTCGTCTGGAACTTTGTCATCCAGAGCTGCCTGAAAGACACCCCAGGAAAGATTGCGGGAAATAAACATCAGAAGAGGAGAGTCACTTTCCAGGGCATCCAGAATAAAATCGATCATAAAGTGAAGCTGATTCCTAAAGCCTGTGATCTCCTGGTCGATCACGGCACGGTAAGCCTGGTAAAAAAGCTCCGAGGTCTTGTGTGATACCAGTTTATTTCGAATATCATATTTGTCTTTAAAATAAAGATAAAAGGTCCCCTTGGCGACGCCTGCTTTGTTTACGATATCAGAGATGGTCGTCTGGTTGGTGCCTTTGGTGGTAAAAAGCTCGAATGCAGTATTGAACAGCGCATCTTTCTTTTTCTGCTTTTTTACTTCTACTTTTCCCATAAAATCCCTCCTTCTGACCATACCTTTTGTGCTTTATTATAATCAAAAATGACCAGAAGTCAATATTAATTACGGACCAATCAACACAATGAAAAAAATAAGTTGGTTTTTGGACACTTTCGCATAATCGTATATTGACTAACAGTCAGTTTTGGTATATAACTCTTAATGATGAAAAGAAAATGACTGATAGTCATAAATGAAAAAGATAGTCAACAAGGAGGACATGATGATTAAGGTCGGTAAATGGATAGCGAAGCATAAAGTGCTGATCGTACTGATCAGTATGATTCTGCTGATACCGTCAGTGATCGGTATGGCGGCAACAAGAGTCAATTATGATATCCTTAGTTATCTGCCGGATTCCCTGGAAACTGTAGAAGGCCAGGATATCATGGTAGATGAGTTCGGAATGGGTGCGTTTTCCATGGTCGTTGTGGAAGATATGGACCTCAAGGACGTAGCAGCATTAAAAGAAAAGTTTCAGGATGTAGAGCATGTAAAGGATGTTCTGTGGTATGACAGTGTGGCTGACTTAAGCATCCCGGTAAGCATGATCCCTGATAAATTCAAAGATGCATTTTTTAATGGCGATGCGACCATGATGATCGCACTGTTTGACAATACAACTTCCTCTGATGCTGCGATGGAAGCAGTTACAGACATGCGTAAGATCGCAAATGAACAGTGCTTTATCAGTGGTATGTCAGGTGTTGTAACAGATATCAAGAACATTGCCCTGGAGGAGATGCCGATCTATGTTGTGATCGCAGCAGGACTTTCCCTTCTGGTACTGCTTCTTGCAATGGATTCACTCGTGGTTCCAATTCTGTTCCTTTTGAGTGTAGGTCTGGCGGTCCTGTATAACCTTGGAAGTAATATTTTTCTCGGTCAGGTCTGCTACATTACCAAATCACTGACGGCGGTACTTCAGCTTGGTGTTACAATGGACTATTCCATTTTCCTGCTGAACTCGTTTGAAGCATATAAGAAGAAATATGATGAGAAAGAACGTGCGATGGCACATGCGATCGCAGATACCTTCAAATCCGTAGCGGGAAGTTCCGTTACTACGATCGCCGGTTTCCTTGCACTGTGTGTTATGACCTTTGCCCTGGGACGTGATATGGGTATCGTTATGGCGAAGGGTGTTGTGATCGGAGTTGTCTGCTGTGTAACTGTTCTTCCGGCAATGATCCTCGTATTCGACAAGGCAATCGAGAAGACAAAACACAAGGCTCTGCTTCCGAACATGGACAAAGCTTCCGGTTTTATCACCAAACATTACAAAGTATGGCTGATCGTATTCCTCGTACTTCTGTACCCGGCAATCTATGGAAACAACCATACACAGATCTACTACAATATTGATAAATCTCTTCCGGCAACCCTGGCAAGTAATGTTGCAAATGATAAACTGAAAGAGGATTTTGATATGAGCACGATGCATATGATCCTGCTCAGGAATGGTCTGGACAGCAAACAGAAAACACAGATGCTCGACAAGATCGATGAAATAGACGGAGTAAAATGGTCTCTGGGTATGAACTCCCTGATCGGACCAAGTTTCCCGGAATCCATGATCCCTTCCAATGTCAGGGAAATGCTGGAATCAGACAACTACGAAGTGCAGTTTGTCTGCTCTGAATATTCATCTGCAACAGATGAATGTAACGCACAGCTTGCTTCCATTCAGGAGATCGTTAAGGAATACAGTCCGGACTCCATGGTCATCGGTGAGGCACCTCTGATGAAGGACCTTCAGGATACGACAGATGTCGACCTTCAGCGAGTAAATATCCTTTCCATGGCAGCAATCTTCGTGATCATCTTGTTTGTATTCAAATCCATCTCCCTGCCGTTTGTACTTCTGGCGGTTATCGAGTTTGCGATTTATGTAAATATGGCAATCCCGTATTATCAGGGTGTAACCCTTCCGTTCGTTGCAAGTATCGTCATCGGTGCGATCCAGCTTGGAGCAACCGTAGACTATGCGATCCTGATGACAAGCAATTACCAGAAACAGCGTCATCTTGGCAAGACCAAGAAGGAATCTATTTCTATTGCACATAAATTCTCCATGAAGTCTATCATCGTAAGCGGATGCAGCTTCTTTGCAGCAACCTTCGGTGTAGCTCTTTACTCACAGGTAGATATGATCGGTTCGATCTGCACTCTGCTTGCGAGAGGTGCGGTGATCAGTACGGTCGTTGTACTGCTTGTACTTCCGGCGATGTTTATGGTATTTGACCCGATCATTGTTCGTACATCAAAAGGCTTTTTGCCGGACAAAAAATAAAATCAACACATAAATGAATGAAGCCCCCGGGCTGGAAAAGGAGTCAAGATATGAACAGAAACAGAAAGAAAGTAGTGGTAGCTTCTCTGGCAACAGGAATGGCAGTTGTTATGGGAACAGTGCCGGTACTGGCTGCGGACAGCAGTGTTTCAAAACAGGAAACTGTATATGTAAACGCTTCAGCAAGTGGTACTCCGCAGGAAATCACTGTATCTGAATGGCTGAAAAACTCAGCTTCCTCAGGAAATTTAAGCGATGTGTCCGATCTTAAAGATATCAAGAATGTCAAAGGTGATGAGACCTTTGACCAGGACGGCGATGACCTGACCTGGAATACAGAGGATAAGGATATTTATTATCAGGGAACTACTACCAAGGAACTTCCGGCATCTGTAGAACTTACCTATTACCTGGACGGTGTTCAGGTAAGTCCGGATGATCTGGCAGGCAAGAGCGGTCATCTCAAGGTCGAAGTAAAATACACAAACAATGCCAAGAACAAAGTAAAAGTCGGCAAGAAAAAGACAGACATGTATTCACCATTCGTCATGGTGACAGCAATGATCCTTCCGGTCGATAATTTCACAAATGTAACGATCGACAATGGTAAAGTCCTTTCTGACGGACAGAGAAACATTGCAGTCGGCGTAGGTCTCCCGGGACTGGCAGACAGCCTGGATCTCAAGAGCATCGATAAGGATATCGACATTGACATTCCGGAAGGCTTCACAATGGAAGCAGATGTGACAGATTTCAGCATGAGTTCTACCTTTACTTTCGGAATGACAGACCTTCTGGATTCCATTGATACAGATGATATTGACGGTCTGGATGATCTCAAGGATTCCATGAAAGAACTTACAGATTCTGCAACTAAGCTGGTGGATGGAGCCAAGGAACTTTCTGATGGTACTACCACATTGAATACGAAATACAAAGAACTGGATGACGGTATTGCTTCACTGAAAAGCGGCGTAAGTACATTAAACAGCGGTGCTGCAAGCCTGAAGAGTGGTGTTGCATCTTATACTTCCGGTGCAGATACCCTTGCGTCCGGTGTAAATCAGTATGCATCCGGTGTAAGTAAGCTGACCAGTTCCCTCACAGAATATAATCAGGGTGTAAATACTCTTGCAGCCGGTGCAAAAGCTTACGTCAGCGGAACAAACACTCTTGGAAGTGGTGTAAAGGCTTATGTACAGGGCGCTACACAGCTTGGAAACGGAATTACTACGTATGTTGATGGAATCGGAACACTGGTAGAGGGTGTTGGAAAGAGCGCAAAGGGTGTCAAGGAAGCGGCAGCAGGAATCAGTGCTTTTGCAGAAAAAGCAGGTTCAATGGTAGGAGAACTTTCCGATACAGTTACAAAGATCAACACATATGCAGACAGTGTAAGTGCTTATGCACAGGGAACAGCACAGTTTGCAGACAGCGTAAAAACATATGCGGCAGGCGTTGCACAGGCACAGCCGGTTGCTGAACAGCTTGCACAGCTTCTTGGAAGCATGACAGGAAGCAGCGAAAGTGAAGACTCCAAAACAGAGCAGATCACAAGCGGTCTTGCACAGGCAATGGAGGCAGCAGATTCCATTGAGGCATCTACAGATGATTCCGTAGCGGATCAGGTGAGTGAAGCAGCAGATGCAATCAGCGAAGCAGCGGGTGCAGGAGCAGCAATTCAGGGTGATGCAGGAACGATCGCCGGCGGTCTTGCAAGTGCAGAATCTGCAATTGATATTCTGAGCAGCATTGATACTTCTTCTATGGATGATGTAACAGCAGCGGCTGTAAACAGCGCAGTGGAAAGTGCGATCGGAGCAATTTCCAGTGGTGTGGATACCGCGCAGAGTGGAGTTGACAGTCTTCAGGAACATGCAGATCAGGTATCTGGTCTTTCTGAACAGGCTGGAGAAGTTCAGGCAGCAGCAGCTACGATCAGTGCACAGAGCAGCCAGAATGAGGCGGCAGCAGATGCAGTATCACAGCTTAAGGATGGTCTGGATCAGATTTCTGATGGTCTGGATGAGGATGACGATGCTGATTCCACAGGAGATGCAATTGACAGTGCAGCACAGCTTGCAGCAGGTCTGAATGCAGCCCTGACACAGCTTACCGGTAATAATGAAGCGTTAGAGACAGTAGCTGACAATCTGATCACGAACGGAACCGGAGAGGGAGAATCCCTGACAAATGCTTCCGCTCAGGTAAAAGAAGGAACAGCAGCACTTCAGACAGAAGTCGGAAGTATGCTGGATGGCGACCAGTTAACTAAACTTCAGAAAGGTGCAGAAGAACTCCAGACTGGTGCAGATCAGCTTCAGGAAGGTTATAATACAGCAAAGAAGTCAGCAACACAGCTGAAATCTGGTGCACTGAAACTGCAGTCTACCAATAAACAGCTTACAAATGGTGTAAGTCAGCTTCAGAAATCAGGAACAACGCTGACAAGTGGAGCAAACCAGCTTACAAGTGCAAGCAAGCAGGTTCAGAGCGGAGCAAGTCAGATTGACAGTGCAACAAGTACTCTGACAAGCGGAGCAAACCAGCTTTCTGCAAACAGTGGTACACTGAACAGCGGAGCAAGTCAGATTGCAAGCGGAACACAGCAGCTTGCAAGTGGAACAGGCACACTTGTAAGTGGAAGTTCGCAGGTTAAGAGCGGAATCAATACGCTTGCCAAAGGAGCCAAGAAACTGGCTGACGGAACAAAGGAATTCAATGACAAGGGAATCAAGAAACTTGATGAAGCTGTAAATGATGATCTTCAGGATGTTCTGGATCGTCTGGATGCGCTTCGTTCTGATGATAATGCATACACAAGCTATGCAGGAAAGTCCGATAAGATGGATGGAAATGTGAAGTTTGTCATTGAAACAGAAGCAATTGACAACGACTGATAATGATGATAACTTTTTCAGGGGAACGGTTTCAGACCGTTCCCCTGTTTTGTCTTGCGATGGCGGAGGGAGTCTGCTATACTGTATAGCAGGACATAGAAATCACAGAGAAAGTATCAGGTGATAAAATGGAAAAAACGAAACAGCGGGGCAATGTACCGGTTTCGAAAAAGACCAAAAAGAAATCCAAAACCAAATCCAGATCCAGAAATAATATCGGAGTGAAGCTTATAGAGAAACCAGAGTATTATGATTACAATCTGGTAGCGGCGATTATCCTTCTGACCTGTTTCGGTCTGGTTATGCTGTACAGTAC
>OOCM01001414.1_pt1 | contig 19102 bp, 19 predicted proteins | sample 1671111 | NCBI WGS metagenome assembly OOCM01 (sample SAMN06348123, study PRJEB24527) | human gut metagenome | biome: human gut; feature: ankylosing spondylitis patient; material: feces | host: Homo sapiens | place: China | collected 2015-10 | reverse complement strand
GAAACGCGTCTGCACTTTTCCACCATTTTTACCTTCTTTCAAGTCTTTCTCTACTGCCTGTTCAATAAAGTTCAAGCTTTTCTTTTCGCCTGCTTCTTCGTTTTTAATATCTGTCATAACGGTTAATGTTATCTGTATTTAGGCTACAAAAGTAGGACATTTTTTTTATTTAACCGGAATATAACCGCTCTTTTTTATAATGTCCTGTCCGTCGGATGAAAGAATAAACTGAATCAGGGGGCTAACTTGTTCCTTATTTTTTACATTGTAATAGTAGTAAAGCGGCCGGACGATAGGGTAGGTTTTGTTGGTGGCATTCTCTACCGTAGGGGTGGCGTAGTGGCTTCCGTCATAAGACACGGAAAGCGTTTTGACACGGGGAGACACGTAGGCCAGTCCTACATATCCGATGGCTCCTTTGGTCTGGCTGACAGACTGGATAATAGCACCTGTTGCCGGCATGGAAAGGCTGCTTGCCATGTAGTTTTTATTTTTCAGTACGCTCTCTTTGAAAAATTCGTAAGTACCGGACGATGTTTCACGCGAGTAGACTACTATTTTTCGGTTGTCTCCGCCTACCTGTTTCCAGTTGGTTATCTTCCCCCGGAAAATATCCTCCAGTTGTTGGCGGGTCAGCTGTTTCACCGGATTAGAGGGATGCACCACCACGGCGAGGGCGTCGTAGGCAACAATCACTTCGTTTACTTCTTCTCCGAGAAATATAATTCTGTCTTTTAATAATCTTGAATAGATGTCGTAAGAACGTTCTCCACGGCTGTTCTGTTCAATGACATAAGGAATATAACTCATGATATAACCTCCAATTTATAAAAACTTTATAAAATAGTGCTTAAAATCTACTACAGACCGGTCCTGTGATAGAACCAGTCTGCAATTCAACGCTTACTATTTTTCTTCTTTATCTGTATCCTTGTCTTCTTCTTTTGCTTTCTTCTTTGGTTTTGCTCTCTCTTTTACGTTTTCCATAATGAGATCTGCTGCTTTCTGAAGTGCAAGGTCATCTTTAATTGCCTGAATCTCACTCTCAGCGGCATATTCTTTTAAGCTCTCTACATCTGTTCTGTAAGCTGTTGCCAGTCTCTCGAACTCTTTATCTAATTCTTCATCAGATACTTCGATGTTTTCTGCTTTTGCAATCTCCTCTAATACAAGAGAACTCTGGATACGCTCAATTGCATCCGGACGTACCTGCTCTTTTAAGCTGTCAATCGTTGCTCCTGAGAACTGCATGTACTGCTCCATGCTAAGTCCCTGCTGGGAAATTCTGGTTGCAAAATCGTTGATGATGTTCTGAACCTGCATCTCGATCATTGGTTCAGGCAGCTCCATTTTAGATTTATCAATGATCTTACGGATTGCCTCATCCTCTTTATCACGTTTTGCAGCAGCTTCTTTCTGCTCCTGAAGTTTTTTCTTAACATCCTCTTTGTATTCTGCAAGAGTATCAAACTCTGAAATATCCTGCGCAAAGTCATCATCTAATTCAGGAAGTTCTTTTCCTTTGATCTCGTTGATCTTTACTTTAAATACTGCAGGTTTTCCGGCTAAATCTTCTGCCTGATAATCTTCCGGGAAAGTAACGTTTACTTCTACTTCCTCACCTGAGTTCTTGCCGATCAGCTGATCTTCAAATGTATCAATGAAAGAATGGGAACCAATCACTAACGGATAATTCTCTCCCTTACCGCCTTCAAATGCCTCTCCATCTACGAATCCTTCAAAGTCGATGACTGTTGTATCTCCATCAGCAACCGGTCTGTCTTCGATGGTAATGCTGCGGGCATTGTTTTCTCTCTGTCTTTCTACTTCTGCATCTACTTCTTCGTCTGTAACAGTCGTATCAATCTTAGTAACTGTTACGCCCATGTACTTGCCAAGTGTTACTTCCGGTTTTACGGCAACTTCTGCTGTAAAAATGAATGGTTTTCCTTTTTCTAACTGAACGATGTCAATCTCCGGCTGGGAAACAACATCTTCACCGCTCTCTTTTACTGCTGCTCCGTATTCTTTCTGGATTAAAAGATTTGCTGCATCTTCATAAAAGATTTCCGGTCCATACATTTTCTCTACCATGTTTCTTGGCACTTTACCTTTACGGAATCCAGGAAGACTGATTCTGTTTTTCTGTCTGTTGTATGCTTCCTGTAAAGCTTCCTCTAATTTCTCGGCAGAAACTTCGATGGTAAGTTTTGCCATGCTCTTTTCGAGATTCTCTACCTGTACACTCATGATTACAATTTCCTCCTTATATATAAATACGATGTACTTCCATGCTTAAGACTGCGAAAAAGGACAGAAAGCTGTCCTTTTAGCAGTCATTTAGAAATTATAGCACAGTGTCAGGAAAAATACCAGTTTTTTTTCAAACTTTATTTACTTTTCTGCACATCACGAATCAAATCATAGTTAGAATCCTTACCTTCTACGAATCCGGTTACCGGAGTGGTCAGACCGTTGAAGTCGTGGAAGTTCACAAATGCATCTTTGATCGTCTTCATCAGTTCAGGATCTATCTTGTTCGAGAATGCAATTGCATCCTTCTGAATGTTACCGGTCTTAGAAATAATTCTGATCTTAGACATATCGGCACCATTTTTCTCTGCTTTCTCATAAGCCTCGTTATAAGTTGCACCTGCATCGTACTCTCCGCTCAATACACCTGCGATAACCTGATCATGGCTTCCTGCAAATGTAACTTCGCCGAGGAAGTTCTCCGGATCATGACCATCCTGCTGGATGCTGTATCTTGCATAAAGATATCCTGATGCACTTCCTTTATCTACATATCCGAAATGCTTTCCTTCCAGATCACTGATGGAATTAATTCCGGAATCTGCTCTTGTAATAATATATCCGTTGTAATAATCTTTACCGTTTACTTTTGGTGTTGCTACCGGTGTAATGTCTGCAATCTCACATGCAGTTGTATATGCCATTGGTGAGAACCATCCACCATCTAAAATACCGTCTTTGATATGAACACCGAGGGAATCGTAGTCCTTAACAATCATAACTTTTGCTTTCTTGCCAATGGATTTAAAAATTCTCTCTAAGATCGGAGCATACATCTGTTTAATGTCTTCCGGAGAAGTAAACGGATTGATTCCGATCGTAATCTCATCTTTATCCTTGATCTCACACATCAGATACTGCAGTTTCTCGCACATGTTGTTCAAGTTATCACAGCCTTCTAATAAGGAATCATTCTTTGCCTGATGGCTCTCGATCATCGCAATGGATTCTCTTGTCTCATTATCACTGGATGAGATGTGATCCACTAAATCATTCAGTGCATTTTCCATATCTGCGGACACACTTACGTTTCTGTTAGAAACATTGGTAAGCTGTGCCATGCTCTCTTTCATATTATCAACAGAGCCCTGTGTCTGGTTTAAAACCTCTACGGTCTTGCTCATCATATCATTCAGACGATTGATGGAATCTCCTGAATGTTCGATGGACTGATGTGCACTGCTGACATTTTCTTCTAATTTCTTGACGATCTGCTCGATCTCTCCGATAAAGCTGTCTGTCTCATTTGCAAGTTTTCCTACCTCACCTGCTACAATGGCAAATCCTTTTCCATGCTCACCTGCGCGGGCTGCTTCAATGCTTGCATTTAAGGATAACAGGTTGGTCTGCTCTGAAATATTTTTTATGTACTCTACAATCTTCTGGATGCTCTTAGAGGATTCTAACAGATTTTCATTGGTCTCCTGTGTTACCTTAAAAGTATTATCTAATTCTTTTAAGATCTCATAAGTCTCCATGACGGTATTACGTCCGCCATTTACCTGATCCAGTGTCTTGTCAGCCTCTGCCTCAACCTTGGTAATACTGCTGTTGATCTCTTCACTGCTACTGCTAACCTGACGGATGCCGTTCTCTACTTCTTCTACTTTCGTCAGATTCTCATTTGAAAATTCTGCAATCTTATGGTTTTTCGTTACGAGTGTTGCAAAGGCTTCTTTGTTCTTCTTTGCAAGCCAGGAGAGCTGCTGGGTATCAAAACCAATTGTCTCCATCATATGTCCCATTTCACCATAGATCTTTTGGTACTTTTCTAACGCTTCCCCTGTATTTCCAGAACCCGTATGTGCTTTTGAACCGGTATTTTTATTTCCAAACATACTTATTCCTCCTTTATGCGTACACTTTCTCTTATATATATTGCCTTTATTATAATACATATTTGGGATTTTTCCAAGATAATTTAGCTTTTTTTTGTATATTCTTGTCAATAAAATATCTATTTTTGATAAATCCACGCTTCATCATGCGTTTTTCTTTTATAAACACAGAACAAAATTATTTTCTTTCAAACAAAGAAGTCCGAAATATGGGTTTCCACATTTCGGACTTCTCATCACTCCTCTATCTTCCGGACATCTGCTCTTCCTGCTTCATGATCATTTTCTTGACCATCTCGCCTCCGATAGAACCAGCCTGTCTGCTGGTTAAATCTCCGTTGTAACCCTCTTTTAACGGTACTCCGATTTCGGATGCAACTTCCTCTTTAAAACGTTTCATTGCTTCTTTTGCTTCTGGCACTGCCATGCTGCTTGTGTTAGAACCTGAACTTGTATTTGAGCTCATAGGTTTCACCTCCATAATTTTTACTGTAATCTATTCTAAGACTGCGTTGCCGCTTGTCTTGATACTAGTATGGTTGTTTACAATAAAAATATGTTGGTAAGTTTTTACAAATTCAATTAATAGATCATATGTGTTCTGACATCTGCAACAACTTCGTCATCCATGAAGTAGCTGACAATGGCAAGTCCGAAGTCAAATGCCGTTCCCATGCCGCGGCTGGTAATGATATTTTCATCCACTGCCACATTTTCATAAATGACGTTGGCACCTTTCAATTCGCCTTCAAATCCCGGATGGCAGACAGCAGTCTTTCCCTCTAAGATCCCTGCTGCTCCTAAGACACTCGGTGCGGCACAGATTGCAGCCACCAGTTTTTTCTGCTCTGCAAATTCCCGGATGATCCCGTTCACTCTTTCGTGATCCCCTAACTGCAATGTTCCCGGCATTCCGCCCGGCAGGATCACTCCATCTAATGTATCAAAATCCACATCTTCAAATACCGCATCTGTCTGGAATTTGATCCGATGGGAACCAGCCACAATATCTCTTCCCATAATGGAAATGGTCTCTATTTCTAATCCTGCTCTCCGGCAAATATCCACAACAGCAAGTCCTTCAATTTCTTCACAACCGTCCGCAAAAAAGATTCCTACTTTTGCCATGCTCTTTCCTCCTGTACTGACTTTTTTATTTTCTTCATTATAGACTGTCCCCTTTTGTTTGTCCAGTTATGCTTCTTTGATTTTACAGTTGTTTCTTTGATGCAAATTCATTATAATAGAGTCGTAGCATCAGACAGATAATTCAGAGAAATGGAAAGGTGATTTATGGGTACGTTTATCATATGGCTGGTTATCGTAGCTTTGATTCTTTTAAGATCAGCTCGCCAAAATAAACAGGAAAAAGCAAAAAATGCCAAAAATACGAAAGGCTATACTTATCCAAAAACACATCCAACCGAAAGTTACCCGAAATCTTCCCCTGTATCCAGAAAACATTCTAAACCGCAGGAACCAAAGGAAAATGTCTTTACGAGAGCAAAACGAAATGTCTCTGAAGATTTTTCAAAAGACAAACTTTCAAATCCGACAGAATTTTCAAAAGATGTCCCGCAGAATATGGATACTAAGGTTACGAAGACCGTTACAGTTCCGGTCGCTGACTCTTCCGGGAATCCGGCCATGAACTCCGTACTTGCTGACTCCACAACTTCTGATGAAACCTCTGAAGACCTGATGCGTACTTTAGATGATCTGATGGTCAAAGGCTATGAACCGCATCTTACGTTTGAGCGGGATTTTGTAGCAGAGGGCATGGAACTTCTAAACAGATATTAATTATTAGAAAAGCAGGCATGATTTATGGAAAAACAATTACCACAGCCCGGTTGGAGATACCGGCATTTTAAAGGCGGACTTTACCAGATTGTCACACTCGCGCTGAACACGGAAACAGGCGAGGATATGGTAGTCTATCAGGCACTTTATGATGATTTTAAGGTCTACGTCAGACCACTTTCGATGTTTCTGAGCGAGACAGATTTTGTAAAATATCCGGACAGTACACAGCCGATGCGTTTTGAGCGGATAGATGCGGAGGATGACCGGAACGTTCCAAAGCCTTTGGAAACCACCTCTTGTGAACCTTCCTTTGAAGAAACTACAGAAGAGCTTCCGGATGGCATTTCTCCAAAACTGATAGCTTTCTTAGATGCAGATTCTGACGAAGAACGTTATACTATTTTAAATGAAATGGAAGACATTGTAGATGACCACATGATTGATACGATGGCGGTTGTATCGGACCTTGTCATTGAAGACGGTCCGATCAGTCAGCGTTTTCAGGAACTAAAACGCTGCATCCGCACCAGAATCCAATATGAATCAAAAAGATTCCCACGTCACATTTCCTGACATGGGAATCTTTTTATTTCTTCTTATATGATCTTTTACTTATTTCTTTTTTCTTTTGCTTAAGGAACTGTTCTGGTATTGACCGGAAAATGTCACATCCTCACCGAACCACTCCGGTGCCTCAAATGCTTCCGCCTCTTCCTTGGATGGGAACTCCACTTCTGCAAGCTGCAAAGATGCTAATTCTCCTTCAAAAATATCCAGTTCGATCATATAGCTCTGATAGGGTATCTTATAGCGTTTTTTTGTGATAAGAATACCGTCTGCCTTTGGCTTTAGATGTTCATATGCCTCTTTGGTCAGTGGCAGATTGTATTCCTCCCGTACTAACAGACCTTTTCCTTTATAGGTCAGTGTGTAGGTATCATCGGAACGTCGGATACGCACGACCGGCTCTGTACACAGATAACCCTGTTCTAACTGCCGGCATTCATATTTTTCTAAATCCTCCGGCAGCTTTTTGACTAAAAACTTTCGTTCGATTTCAAATGCTTCCATTTTTATTTCCTGCAGATATCAATATAAGATTTTACTACTTCCACCAGCTTTTCATAGCTCATGGAGGTGGTGTTCAGGCAGAAATCATAATTTCTGGCATCGTTCCACTCTTTGCCCGTATAGTATCTGTAATACTCTGCACGGTATTTGTCGGTCTTTTCGATTTTTTTGATGATCTCTTTTTCCGGTTCACTTGAAATCTCCTGCACACGTCTGATGCAATCCTCGCGTGGTGCATAGAAGAACAGGCTGATGACATGGTCAAATTCTTTCAGCACATAATCTGCACATCTTCCTATGATAACACAGGACTCTGCCTCAGCAAGCTGTCTGATCACCTTTGCCTGATAGTTAAACAGGTTGTCATCGGATACGAACTCGCCGCTTTCCGGTGGAATGATCTCCCCCCGATATGTCCTTTTTACGATTCTGAAAAGCGGGGATTTTTTTAATTTTTCATCCACCTCGCCAAATAAAGCTTCATTGATTCCGCTCTCATCAGATGCCATACGGATCAGCTCTCTGTCATAGTAGTTGATCCCCAACTCTTTTGCGAGAAGTTTTCCTAACGTTCTTCCGCCACTTCCGTAACTTCTTGCAATTGTAATTACCGTATTGCCCATACAAACACCTACTCTCCTAAATATGCTTTTTTAATGGATTCATCATTCAAAAGATCTTTTGCATCTCCCTCAAGTACGATCTTTCCTGTCTCAAGTACATATGCACGGTCTGCAATGGAAAGTGCTTTTTTTGCATTCTGCTCTACCAGTAAGACAGTCGTACCTTCTGCTGAAATCTCTTTGATGATGTTAAAAATCTCTTCTACAAAAATCGGTGACAATCCCATGGACGGTTCATCCATCAACACAATTCTCGGTTTACTCATTAACGCACGTCCCATGGCAAGCATCTGCTGCTCACCACCGGAAAGAGTTCCTGCTAACTGGTTCTTTCTTTCCTCCAAACGTGGGAAGCTCTTGTATACCCGCTTTAAACTCTCTTCGATCTCGGTCTTATCTTTTCTGGTATAAGCTCCGAGTTTTAAGTTCTCTAACACGGACAACTGTGCAAATACACGTCTTCCTTCCGGAACGTGTGCCATTCCCATAGATACGATCTTATGTCCCGGAATCTTTGTAAGCTCCGTTCCTTCAAACTGAATGCTTCCTGCCTGTGCATTCAGCATTCCCGTAATGGTCTGTAATGTTGTGGTCTTTCCGGCTCCGTTTGCTCCGATCAGTGCAATGACTTCCCCCTCTTCTACATGGAAGGAAATTCCCTTGATCGCCTGAATCACTCCATAATATACTTCTAAATCTTTTACTTCAAGCATTGACATTTCAGATTCCCTCCTATTCTCCCAGATATGCTTTGATAACTTCCGGGTTATTCAGTACATCACTGGTTTTTCCCTGTGCAAGCACCTGCCCGAAGTTGAGCACCGTCAGTTCCTCACAGATACCGGAAACCAGCTTCATGTCATGCTCGATCAAAAGCACGGTCATGTCGAATTTATCTCTTACAAAACGGATGGTCTCCATCAGTTCTTTTGTTTCATTCGGGTTCATTCCGGCTGCCGGCTCATCTAACAATAATAATTTCGGGTCTGTTGCTAATGCTCTTGCAATCTCTAATTTTCTCTGTTTTCCATAAGGCAGATTAGAGGCAAGGATATCTGCTTCATCCTGAAGGTCGAACACCTCTAACAGCTCCATTGCCTTTTCATTCATTATTTTTTCCGTCTTACGATAGGACGGTAGACGCAGGATTCCGCTGAGTGTGGAATAAGTATGCTCATTGTGAAGTCCGATCTTCACATTATCAATTACACTCTGCTGATGGAACAGACGGATATTCTGGAACGTTCTTGCGATTCCATGTTTGTTGATATCGATCGTCTTTTTACCTGTAATATTTTCTCCATCTAGGAAAATACTTCCATCGGTTGGTTTGTATACACCAGTCAGCATATTGAATACCGTGGTCTTGCCGGCACCGTTTGGTCCGATCAGACCATACAACTGACCTTTTTCTATTTTCAGATTAAAATCATCTACTGCCCGAAGTCCTCCAAAGGAGATTCCAAGACTTTTTACTTCTAATAATGCCATCTTATGCTTCCTCCTTTGTCTTTTTTAATTTGCTCTTCATGCGTTCTCTGAACACTCTTGCTCCCGGTGCCCAGTTAAAAAGCATCATTGCGATCAACAGAACAGAGTAGATCAACATACGGTAATCGCTCAGTCCTCTCAATAACTCCGGTAATAAGGTTAAGATCACTGCTGCAATGATAGAACCTCTGATATTTCCGATTCCTCCAAGTACTACAAATACCAGGATCATAATGGACATATTGTATCCGAAGTTTGCCGGAAGTGCTGTCAGTGTTGACAGGTTATGTGCATAGAGCACACCGCCGGCTCCTGCAATGGCTGCTGAAATCGTAAAGCTCATCAGTTTAAATTTGGTTACATTGATTCCAACGGATTCTGCTGCAATACGGTTATCACGGATTGCCATGATCGCACGTCCGCTTCTGGAATTTACCAGATTGTATACAACGATCAAAGAGAGAATGATCAAGATCACACCGATGGTAAATGTGGACTGGTGTGGTGTTCCGGTAATTCCTTTTGCACCATTAACGATCAGTTCACCGTCTGTATCCATGTTTAATGCTGTTGCATCCTTAATGGAAAAATGAAATCCTTTTGAATCACGTCCTACATAAAGTACGTTCATAACGTTTTTAATAATTTCACCAAACGCCAGTGTTACGATTGCTAAATAGTCACCACGCAGACGCAACACCGGAATTCCGATCAGGAATCCGAAAAATGCCGCAAACACGATTCCGATCAATAATGCAATGATAAAACGAACGGTCGGGTTCATGGATGAATCCTCCATACATTTTGTGAAAAATGCACTGGAAAATGCTCCGACACACATAAATCCTGCATGACCCAGACTCAATTCTCCTAAGTAGCCGACACAGAGATTCAATCCGATCGCTACGATAGAATAGGTACAAAGCGGTACTAACATTCCCTGCATCAGACTGGACATGGAACCGCTCATAACCATTGCCTGAATGATCAGATAGACAATTACTACCATTGCATATGTAATAAATGCATCTTTTGAAGATTTCTTCATTGTCTTAAAATTCATTTTACTTTTCATCCTGCCCACCTACACTTTCTCATTTACTGTCTTACCTAAAATACCGGTAGGTTTTACAAGCAGAACAATAATCAATACTGCAAACACGATCGCATCGGAAAGCTGGGAAGATACATAGGCTCTTCCAAGGATTTCAATGACACCTAACAGGATTCCTCCGATAAATGCTCCCGGGATGGAACCGATTCCTCCAAATACTGCTGCGGTAAATGCTTTGATACCAGGCATTGCTCCGGTGTACGGAGTCAGGGTCGGGTATGCGGAGCAGAGCAGTACACCTGCAATGGCTGCTAAACCGGAACCGATCGCAAATGTTAAAGAAATTGTTCCATTGACATTTACTCCCATCAACTGTGCTGCATCTTTATCCTCTGATACGGCTAACATTGCCTGACCTGCTTTGGATTTTTTGATAAAAAGCATCAATGCGATCATAATAATGATGCAGGCTGCAACTGCTACAACTGTTACTCCTGAAATTACCAGACTTCCACCGGCTAATTTCAGTGCCGGAAGTGATACTACAGAAGTAAAGGATTTTGTATCTGCACCGAATATCAGCAATGCGATATTCTGAAGCAGATAGCTGACACCGATTGCTGTGATCAGAACCGCTAACGGTGTTGCTTTTCGCAACGGTTTATATGCGATCTTCTCAATCACTACACCTAATACCGTACAGATTGCTGTCGCTGCGATCACGCTCGGCAATGCCGGCATTCCCATACCACTCATCATGGTAAATACTACATAACATCCAATCATGATGACATCACCATGGGCAAAGTTCAACATTTTTGCAATTCCATACACCATCGTATAACCAAGTGCGATAATTGCATAAATACTGCCCAAACTGATGCCGTTAATCAAATACGATACAAAACTCATATGGACACCTCTTGCTTTCTTATTTTTTTCTTGCGTTTTCCATAACAAACTCTTTGATAAAAGTAATGATACAAAGCAGACGGTTCTATCTTGTATCATTACTTTTATGTGGTAACGTCTTATTATAGCACAGTCTTTTCATAAAAACAACAAAGGGGGTGCCTTACGGCATCCCCCACCATTGGTCTTTTTTGAAATCCGGAATTTACATTCCTACATATTCACCGTTCTCAATTACAACTGCTTTTGGATCTTTGTTTACTTCACCGCTCTCAGACCATGACATCTCATCACCTGTTAAACCATCGATGGTAACTTTTGTCATTGCACTCTTTAATGCATCTCCCATATCAGTTACGCTCATATCAGGTGTTACTTTTGCTTCTTCCATAGCTGCTTTGATCGCATAGATTGCATCGTAAGCGTCTGCTGCGAACTGGTTTGGTACTTCGTCATATTTGTCTTTGTACTCTTTTACGAATTTCTTTGTTAAATCATCTGTTGCATCTGCTGCGAATGGTGTTAGGAGCATTACGCCTTCAGCAAGTTTTGTATCAAAGTTCTTAACTGCTAAAAGTCCGTCTAAACCATCACATCCGAAGAATTTCGGCTGATAACCCATCTGATCTGCCTGCGTTAAAATGATAGATGCTTCTGTGTAGTAGATTGGAAGGAATACTAATTCTGCTCCTCCATCCTGAGCTTTCTTTAACTGTGTGGAGAAGTCTGTCTTAGAATCTGCTGTAAATGCTTCTTCTGCTACTACTTCAAGTCCCTGGTTCTTTGCTTCTTCAATGAATTTTGCTTCAATACCTGATGAATATACATCAGAGCTGTTGTAGATGACTGCAACTTTCTTTGCCAGTTTGTTCTCACCGATATACTGTGCAGATTTTGTTCCCTGGTTCGGGTCTGTAAAACATACCTGGAATACATTGTCACCGGCAATAACATCTGTAGAAGATGCGGATGGTGTAACCTCAAACATGTTATCCTGTGCTGTCTTATCTGCTACTGCAACACATGGTGTTGTTGTAACGGTTCCCATAAGCACCTGCATACCCCAGTCTTTTAAGGTATTGTATGCATTAACGGATTTCTCTGCATCACTCTGGTCATCCTGGAAGTTGAACTCGATCTTCTTTCCATTGATGCCGCCTGCCTCATTGATCTCATCAACAGCGATCTGTGCTCCGTTCATAACTGCTGTTCCGTAAATTGCTGCATCACCGGTAGTAGGTCCGATACCTCCGATATAGAATTTGTCTGCATCTTTCTTTGCTTCTTTAGAACCGCATCCGGCAAAACATCCAACTGCCATAGCGAGTACCAAAAAGATACTTACTGCCTTTTTCATAATAAATTCCTCCTTGTTCTCTTGACATTTCTTAACAAAAATCTTATGCCATCTAAACGATTCTGTCAATACACTTTTTCACGAAAATTCAAGGAAATTCGTGCAATTTTCCGCATTTTTTCACAGTCCATAACCCTTTGATATGGTACCCATAACCCATGTTTATATTTGACTAATTTTAATCCCCACCTTACCTCCCTGAATCACCAAAACAAAGACGAAATCCTTTTTGCTAAATAACAAAGTGTCCACAATAATACTAATATCCCATTCACACTGTAAATAAATTGCCCACAATGATTCAGCTATTCTTCCAACACCCTATCCCATACAAAAAGGACTTCGGGAATTCTCCCAAAGTCCTTTTCCTTATCGTCACACGACTACTATTATTTCTTTGTTGTGTACATGAAGTACTTCATACCAAAGAGGTTTGCATAATCGCCGGATACGTTAGATTTTTCCATGTACATATCGTTGTATTCATAAAGTGGTACAACTGCCCATGTATCCATTAACATATCCTCTGCCTGATGCATCAGATCAATACGTTTATCAGAATCTGTCTCTACACGGATCTGTTTGATCAGCTCATCATATTTATCCCAGTTCTGTGGAGCCCAAGCTTTTACATCTCTACCAAACTGTGGGTCATTGTTTCCGGAATCTGATGTGAAGATCTCAAGCATGTTAATCGGGTCATCATAATCTAATAACCATCCCTCACGGGCAACGTCATATTTACCCTGCTTACGATCCTCTAAGAATACGTTCCAGTCCTCAGAAGAAATCTTCATGTCAATACCGATTACTGCTAAATCCTGCTGAATTGCCTCAGCGATTTTCTGATGGCTGTCCATTGTGTTCAGGATATAGTTTACGGTAAGTGCAGGAGAAATCTTGTAAGATCCGTCTCCGTTGTCTTTAAATGTATATCCGCAGTCCTCTAAAAGCTTCATAGCTTCTTTTGCATTGTCTGCGCCTGTCTTCTCTGCATCGAAATATCCGTCTTTCTTGAATTTTCCGCCGTTTCCGTCAGATACAAGTGCCGGGATGAAAGAGTTAGCCAGTTTCTGGTCTGTCTGAGCTACAGTCTCAACGATGTATTTACGATCGATCATAAGGCCCATTGCTTCACGCATCTTAGCTGCCTGCTCCGGAGTCTTGTCTTTGAACATTTCGCTGTTTACGTTGAATGCTACATAGTATGTTCCAAGAGTATCGATTACATGGAACTCATCGCTCTCTTTTGCTTTTGCGATCTCATCAGTAGGAACTTCATCGATGAAATCTAAGTCACCGCTGTTGTATGCAGCATATACTGCTGTCATATCATTACTTAACATGAAGTGAAGCTCTTTCATGGTTACATTCTTTGCATCGTAGTAGTTATCGTTCTTAACATATACCATGCTCTCGTTGTGGCTCCATTTGTCTAAGGTGTATGCACCGTTGCAGACAAATCCTGCTTCCTGAGCCCATGCTCCAGGGTTAGAACCATCTTTATCAGCTGCCTCTACAGATGCCTGTGGTACCGGCATGAATGTAGGGAATGCACATAAATCCAAGAAGTATGCACATGGGCTTGCAAGCTGTACGGTTAATGTATAATCGTCATCAGCTGTTACCTTTAATGTACCATCATCATTTTTGTCAATTACATCGAACAGATAAGAATAATCTGATGCTGTTGCTTCTGCTGCTGCACGATTCCAGCTATATGCGAAATCTTTTGCTGTCAGCTCGCTTCCGTCACTCCATTTAGACTTGATCAGCTTAAATGTATAAGTTGTCTTGTCTTCGGAAATCTCCGGCTCACCGTCAGATAATGCCGGTACTAATTTTCCGTCTTTGTTGTAGGTGTAAAGACCTACGAAAGAGTTCACTGCTAAACATCCGCCATCTACAGAACTGTTTAATGCCGGGTCAAGGTACGCTGGTTCAGAAGCTAAGTTGATGTTTAACACATCTGTGTTTGTGCTCTTTTTAGACTCTGAATCAGATTTCTTGGCTGCATCCTTTTTGTCGCCGCCGCCACATGCTACGAGGCTGACTGCCATGGCTGCCACCAATAAGGTAGAAATAAGTCTTTTCTTCATTTCTAATTTTTCCCTCCTGTTTTCTTTTTATGTTTCACTCCACTGTGGAGATAGAAACCCTGCTCAGATTATTTATTCCAGCATGCTACAAAATGCTCTCCGCCTCGGTCTGTTAACGGTGGCATCTCCTTTGCACACTGCTCTGTTGCATACGCACATCTGGTACGGAACGGACATCCGCTTGGCATATTCAACGGACTTGGAACGTCACCCTCTAATACGATACGATGGCTTTTTCTTGCAGTTTCCGGATCCGGAATCGGAACTGCGGAAAGCAGGCTCAGTGTATACGGATGGATCGGATGGTTATTCAGCTCATCGGAAGGAGCGATCTCCATCATTTTTCCAAGATACATTACTGCAATTCTATCAGAAATATGCTGAACAATCAACAAGTCATGTGCAATAAACAGGTATGCCATGCCAAATTTTTTCTGTAAATCTTCAAACATGTTGACAACCTGTGCCTGAATGGATACATCCAATGCAGATACCGGCTCATCACAGACGATAAATTTCGGTCTTACTGCTAATGCTCTTGCGATTCCGATACGTTGCCTCTGTCCACCGGAAAACTCATGTGCATAACGTGTTGCATGTTCTGCATTCAATCCTACATATCCCATCAGTTCCAGAATTCTGTCTCTTCGCTCTGCACGGCTGCTATACAGTTTATGTACATCCAGCGGTTCTCCGATAATGTCCTCTACGGTCATTCGCGGATTCAGGGAAGAATATGGGTCCTGAAATACCATCTGCATTTTCTTTCGGTATGGAAGCATATCTACATCAATGCTCTTATTTTTAACCGGTTTTCCATTTGCATCAACAATAACTTTTCCTTCTTCATCGTACTGCTCTCCGCTGTCGAACAGAACATCTCCATCAAAAACGATACGTCCTGCTGTCGGCTGATACAGACGGAGCAGTGTACGTCCTACTGTGGTTTTTCCACATCCTGACTCACCGACTAATCCAAGAGTCTCTCCCGGCTTGATGGCAAATGAAATATCATCCACTGCCTTTAACGGAATGGTGTGAAATCCTTTACGCACCGGAAAATACTGTTTTAAGTGGCTGACTTCCAGCAGATTCTTTTCCTCACTCATTCTTATTTTCCTCCTGTGCTTCATACATTTTCTTTACATTCATCCAGCAGCTCGCCAAATGTGTGTCACTCATGCGAATCTCCTGTGGTACTTCATCTAAACAGATCTTCATTGCTGCCTCACAACGCGGGCAGAATGCACAGCCTTTCGGCATATTTAAAAGGTTGATCGGCGTACCGCCAATCGGAACCAATCGTTCATTCATGTTGTCTTTTCTCGGAATGGAACGTAACAGTCCCTTGGTGTACTCATGACATGGACGATAGAAAATATCATCTGCCGTTCCACGTTCACAGACACGACCACCATACATAACGATGATCTCATCACACATACTTGCGATGACACCGAGGTCATGTGTTACCATGATGATCGCCATTCCAAGTTTTTTCTGTAAATCCTGCATCAGTTCTAATATCTGTGCCTGAATGGTTACGTCAAGTGCTGTGGTCGGTTCATCTGCGATCAGAATATCCGGCTCACAGGCTAATGCCATTGCGATCATCACACGCTGACGCATACCACCGGATAACTCATGCGGATATTGTTTCATACGGCTTTCCGGCTCATTCACTCCTACGAGTGTGAGCATTTCGATTGCTCTTTCTTTTGCTTCTTTTTTATTTTTATCCGTATGAAGCAGAATTGCCTCACACAACTGATTTCCTACAGTAAATACAGGGTTCAGACTGGTCATCGGGTCCTGGAAAATAATAGAACACTTAGAACCGCGGAAATTATGCAGTTCTCTTTCACTCCACTTTGTAATATCCTCACCCTTATATTTCACGGAACCCTCCGTAATCTCTCCTGTCTCTGCTAAAATCTGCATGATAGAATATGCGGTTACGGATTTTCCTGAACCGGACTCTCCAACGATTCCTAACGTCTTTCCTGCTTCTAAGGTCATGGACAATCCGTTTACGGCATTGACATCTCCTGACTCTGTATGGAAACATGTATGGAGATTTTCGACTTCCAGCACATAATCTGTATTCTTTACTTCTTCGCTCATCTCTGCATCTCCTTACTTTAATTTTGAATCAAACGCATCTCTTAATCCATCACCTAAAAGGTTAAATGCCAGTACGATCAGACAGATTGTCACTGCCGGAATAACCAGCTTGGACGGATAGGACTGCATTCCTGCTCTGGCTGTATTTGCAAGACTTCCTAACGATGTCAGCGGAGCTGCAACACCCAGTCCTAAGAAACTCAGATAACTCTCTGTAAAGATTGCAGATGGGATCTGAAGTGCCGTTGTAATAATGATAACAGACAGACAGTTCGGAATGATATGTCTGCTTAAGATTTTACTTCCTTTTGTTCCGATACATCTTGCTGCTAATACATACTCACTGCTTTTTATGGAAAGCACCTGTCCTCTGACAAGACGTGCCATACCTACCCAGTAGAGCAGTCCGAATACGATAAATATGGAGATCATATTCGTTCCCAGTTTTGAAAGTGCCGTACCTTCAATTGCCGGTGCCAGCGTTACGTTCAATACAACGGATAGTAAGATGATCATCAACATATCCGGCAGGGAATAGATGACATCGACGATACGCATCATTACCATATCGACTTTTCCACCACAGTATCCTGCGATCGCACCATATAGCAGTCCGATGATCAATACCATGATCGATGCTACCAGACCTACTGCAAGGCTGACTCTTGTTCCGTAAATAACACGGATAAAGTAATCACGGCACAGACTGTCTGTACCAAAGATATGCGGGAATAATTTTTCACCGGTTTCTTCCATATACTGGAGTTCTCTTGGGGAGTATTCCATCATACCAAGATTCTTCGCACTCTTATCACGGACACCGTTTACCGTTATAATCTGATCATAGCTGTAAGGCACGATGTGCGGTGCAATGATAATAATTAAAAGAATTAAAATCAACACGACCAGACTTCCCATTGCCAACGGGTTCTTTTTTAAACGTCTGATACCATCTTTAAAGAATGTTGTGGATTCACTCATAACATCCTGTTGCTTTTTTTCCTCTTCCGTAGCCGCTCTGAAATAGGAACTGTCAAATTTTGATAAATCGACCTGAGCGGACAACAGACTCTTTTTCGGACTTCCATTTTCGTTCTGCATAAATCTCTATCCTCTCTTATTCAAATGTGATACGCGGGTCGATAATCTTATAAGCAATATCCGTAAGCAGGTTTGCAATTACCATGAGAACCGCTAAGAAAATTGTCGTTGCCATAATCATCGTATAGTCACGGTTTGTAATACTTGTAACAAACGCTGTTCCAAGACCACCGATGGTAAAGATATTCTCTACTACCATGGAACCTACCAGAATATAGGCTACCATTGGTCCTACATATGTAACGACCGGGATCAATGCATTACGAAGTGCATGTTTAAAAATAACTCTTCTGGTACTTACACCCTTCGCTCTTGCTGTACGCACATAATCCTGATTCAATGCGTCTAACATACTTGTTTTTGTCAGTCTTGTGATATATGCCATTGGATAAAGGCTCAAAGCAATGACAGGCAGTACATAATTCGGATCACTCGATGACCAGACCGGAACCCATTCCAACTGTAAACAGAATACTAACAGCAGCAGGGTTGCCAATACGAAAGACGGCATTGCCGTTGCCAGTGTCGTAAAGAAAATAATGACACGGTCGGGCCACTTATTTCGGTTCAGCGCTGCGATACTTCCCAGAACAATTCCCACGATAATCGCAACAATCGCTGCCATTCCTCCTAATTTTGCTGATATCTGGAATTTGGACCACATATCTGTCCAGATGTCACGTCCGCTCTTTAAGCTCACGCCCCAGTCACCATGCATCAGATTTTTCAGATACATACCAAACTGAACATACACCGGTTTATCCAGATTGTAACGCTCCTCTAAAGTTTTTTGAACTGCCGGGCTTAATGCTTTTTCCGTATTGAACGGTCCACCCGGTATCAGGTTCATCGCAAAAAACGTAATCGCACTGATTACGAATATCGTCACGACGGCAAGAAACACTCGTTTGACAATATATTCTTTCATTGGTTTCACTCCTTGTTTCCAGATTATATTTTATATGAGCATTTCCTCTCACTTTTGTACGACAGGATTTTTATTTCCTGACAGGTATGTACTTTTCCATTTTACTATGGCAAAGTGTTATCCTGAAATAAAAAAAGGGCGAGATTTTTCCCGCTTCATCGCACCCCAAAATATAATCTATTTTTTAACTCATAGCTTTGTTGTATTTTATCATTTTGACCGCCAGTTTGTCAATAAATTTGGGCATATTCCATAAAATTCATATTCATGCATGATTTTGGGGTTTTTATACACAAAAAGGGTTCTCTAAACCACTTCAGAAAACCCTCTTTTCTTCTCTTTAAATGGAGTACGGGCAACAGGACTTGAACCTGCACGGTCTCCC
>OOCM01001401.1_pt1 | contig 19205 bp, 17 predicted proteins | sample 1671111 | NCBI WGS metagenome assembly OOCM01 (sample SAMN06348123, study PRJEB24527) | human gut metagenome | biome: human gut; feature: ankylosing spondylitis patient; material: feces | host: Homo sapiens | place: China | collected 2015-10 | reverse complement strand
CATGACTAACCAGATAACCTTTTTAGGTCCTTTCAGCTAGTCAAGAGCCTAAAATAGTACTGGCCGGACCTTTCCCGGAGTCCGGCCAGTTACAACTGACACTATTAGTGAAGAGGAAATGGTGACTTACGGATTAGCTCTGGTGTGGAGCTCGGCAGTGAACGCAGACAATAAGCTGTTTTCTGAACAGACTATGCCGAAATTTTCGTCTGCAAACTTGTACGTTGAGCAGACTCTCCGGTACTAGAAGTCATCCGATCTCATCGGATTCAGTAAATATTTTTGTTAGTTCTGTTCTTTTTCATCGAGTAGTGTGCATACACTTGAAAGGGAAATAATTTATAGTTTTTTAGGTAGTATAATCAGTTATTGATGAATTTACAGTCGTGCTTCGGGGAAGAACTTCTTTTTTTCGCCAGAAGTAGGCTGTTAAGTGTGAAAAAAGCCCTCGATAGAAGTTTTTTTCTACCGAGGGCTTTTCAGAAGAGGTACTTGCTAGAACTTCCAGCTGATGCCCAGGTTCACACCCTGATCAGTTTCATGGCTGGAGGCCTGCACACCGTAGTTCAGACCGAGGCTCAGATTGCCCTTTTCGGCCTGTACACCGATCATGCCTGACCAGCTCGTGGAGTCCATGATGCGGGTATTGAAGCCGTCCGTGGCATCGACACCGGAGAAGTGCACCTTGGTGAAGGCCTTCTTTTCACCGGCGGCAGGGATGACGGAGACATCCGCCTGAGGCTTGATGTTCCATCCAGTCGCGTCAATGTTTTTGGTCACAGTGACGCCTACGGGGAACTGCACGATGTTCTGCGTATCGGACTCCACGCTGTTCAGCGTCGAGCCGTTGACCTTGAGGTTGTAGCTGTCCGTGTGGAGCGACGTATACCGTACGCCGGCGTGAGGCAGAATATCGAGCCAGCTTGTTTTGATCTGATACTCAGCGCGCAGGTCAGCCGTAAACACACCCGTATCGATGTCGGCCTTGGCCTGTCCCATCTGCATGGAAGAGGGAAGGGTCATCTTTACGTCATGATCGCCGATGCTGTATCCCAGCGAAGCCATCACATTGAGATTGTTGAGATTCCAACCGGAGTACAGACTGATTCCGCCGAAGTTGTAGGAATTTTCCGTGCTGGTGGCAGTGCCTCTGGTGTCGCTTTTGCCGCCGCCGCCGTTGAGGGCGATACCGGCGCGAACCTTGCCGCCTGCCAGTTCGCCTGCCTGCATGTCGGCACCGAAGGCTATGCCGCCGTAGTTGCCGCGCACGGAGGTGCCGGAAGCGGTCATACCGTGAGTATAGGTGTTGCCGTACATGGGAGTGGCCCACATATCGACGCCGTCCTGATGGGTGCTGTTGCCGGAGTCATAGCTGCCGAGGGAAAGATGACGGAGCACAGTGTCGGAAGCGGCATCGGACAGGCGCAGCGAGGTGTTCTGCACGCCGGCAGTCACGGCGGCCTGCGAAACTTCATTGACCGTCGAGGTTACAGCATTGTCCGCCAGCATGGTTTCATCCATGGCGCGGCTGAGGAATTGGACGCCCATATAGTCGGAATCGCTGGCGAGAGAGAGCGCGTTCAGGCTGTTGACGGGCTTGATACCGGGATAAAGCAGTGAAATGTCGTCTGTTTTCGTAACATCAACAACGACGTTGCCGGTGACGTCATCAAGGCGCGTCGTACCGGACACCAGACGGTTGAGAATGAGGTTATCATCCTGCCAGCCTTTAAGAATGGTGTCGCTGAAACTGGTAATCGTGTAGGTACCCTCACCCGCGTCGCGGATATACAGCTTGGCTCCGTTGTCAACGGAGAGTGTACCAGTTCCGGTGAGAGCGACGTTTTTACCGGAAGCTGCGGCTCCGTTGACCATGAGCAGGGACTTGTCGGCAAAGGTGGCGTTACCTGCAGTGGCGAAGTCGGCACTGGTCAGGCTGCCGTCAACCAGCAGGGAGCCCTTGCTGCTGTCGAGAGTCTGAGACTCGACAATGGCCAGGGCAGCCGTGATGCCGTTTTGGCCCCAGGTAAGTCCGGAAGCCTTGAATGCATCCTTTGCCCAGTCGAAAGATGTATCGCCGAGCACAAGCATGGAGTTCTGTCCGGCCGTGAGCTTGCCGTCGACGGTTTGTCCACCGAACACAGCATGGGAGGCGTTGTCGAGGATATCCACGGAAGGATCATCTTTCCACGCGGGGTCAAGGAAGACGCCGGCACCGTTGAGGGTAGCCTCGCCGACAACGAGTCTGCCTGCCGACTCTTCGTTGCCAACAAGAATGGTCGAGCCGGACTGTGCGTTGAGCGTATCAATTTTAACATCGCCCTTGGCGAAAGTCATGCTGGCATTGTCCGCAACGGCAAGCCCCGTCTTTCCGCTGTTGTTTCTGATGCTTCCGAGAATTTCAGCGGTATCACTGACGGAAATGGTGGCGGTCGTTGCATCGGCAATGACGTTGCCGTTGATGGTTCCACCGTTCAGCTTTATATTCAGCTCATTGGTGCTGCCGCCCCCGTTATTGCTCCTAATGGCATCTCCGCCGAGACCCACGGTACCGCCATTGACGGTGATGTCGACGGTTCCAACCGTCGACGCCGTGGAACCGTTGGTGATGATGTTTTTGACGGTGGAGGTCCCGTCGACAATGACGGCAACGTTCTCTACTGTATCATAATCGCCGCCGGCGAAGATGCTGCCGACCTGACTGTCCGTCACGGTGATGGTGGACGTGCCGACGCTGCCGCCGTCACTGCCGCCGTATATGTTAACGCCGGAAGCCTCTGTGCCGGTAATGTTGATATTCGACGTTGCGGTATGAGCCTTGCCGCCGTCGTAATCCACAACTACGCCGCCTGCCCAGACGGTGGTATTCGTCAACGTCGCATTGCTGATAGTGATGGTAGAGGTTCCGACATTGGATTCGCCACCGTTGGCAGCTACGCCGCCGCCGCGGATAGGGAAGGGTTCTCCTTCATCAGGCGTACCGTCGAAGCTTCCGCCCGTAATGGTGATGGAGGCCTCATTGACCGTAGCTGTCACACCATCACCGAAGGCAAGGCTGCCGGCGTTGAGCTCTCCTTTAAATTCTTTGCCATCCAAGGAAATTGAGGTGCTGTCAAGAGTGTTGCTGCCAGTAGTGACCTTGCTGCCAGCAGCATATTTTCCATTGGAGAGAATATCTGTTTCCACTCCATCAAGGAAGGTGACTCCATCGGTCAGGTCGTCCAAGGAAATAGCATGCGCGGCGGAAGCTCCTCCCATGACCAGCATGGAAGCAACAGCCAGAGAACCGAACACGTTGATCAGGGTGCATTTTTTCAGAACGGCCCGATATCTGTTGATAAGGTTTCCTATGGCACCTTTGGTAAGCATTCCAATTCCTCCTGTATATCCACATAATAGTTTGAAATATTTTAAGAAAAAGAGGAATATCTTTCTTCCATGCCTGCTGCGGAAAGACATCCGAAGTCTTTTTCCAAGGTCAAGAATGTATACTATCATATACTTTTCAGGTCAAGTTACCCACTACTTATGAGGTATGGAAAGCAATCCTTCCCTCCAGCTGGCTACGGGTACCGTCATTCTTCGAGAACGTAGAAAAAGGCATTTAACTCAGCAGGCTCTTGCAGATCAGGCAGGTCTTCAGAGAGTCTATATCGTCGGGATTGAAGCTGGAAAAAGATCCGCTAGTCTGGTCGTTATTTTTGCTCTGGCTCAGGCCATGGGCATGTCTGCGTCCGACCTCATCAGGAAAATACAGGACGAGCTGGCAAAGTATCAGCGTTGATTTTTAAAGAAAAACCTTCATCTGGCTGAGCTTCTTTTCCATACGGAAAGAACTTCAGATGGGAGGTATCATTGAGCTTATCGACTTTTAAAAGTCGATTTGCCCGCTCTTTGCTGCAGGCACGGGAACTGCACCGAACTGATGAACTCATGGGGCAGATTCCCGAATGGCAGGCATGCCGTTGGAGGGGATGGCTCCGATGCTGAGGCAAGCTTCTTTGTTCTTCACGAGTGACGAAATCCAAAATTCTGTCGAATCTGTTCGGCTGTTTTTCCCTGTAAAGAGTATGGACTCATTTTTATGGACGCCGGTTCTTTTCTGGCGACTCCATCGTCTGTCATGCCGTTGCTTTCATGCTGAATACTCTTAATTCGTCAACGGCAAACTGGCTGCGAGTCAGAATACATGGCCTTGCCCTGCTGAAAAAAAACAGGGCGCCGACCTGAGGATTCGAGTCGGCACCCATAAGATGCAGGGAAGTAACACGCCCTTACATGCCTGAACAACACACCCATGTTACAGGGGGAGATTTCGTACTCCTCCGTTTCGAGCATCCGATTGAAAGACGGAAGGTGCTTATTTCTTATCCGCCTTGGTAAAGAGAATTCTCCCGGTCTGGGGCATCGGTGTCGTCAGCGGATTTTTGCCATGATCTCGTTGAGAGAGAGACCGGAGAAGCCCATGTTGGCAATCGTGCGTCCGCGGGCGGCGTAGTCATCGTCATTGAGACAGGACGCCAGGGTAAGAAGTGCACGGGAGACGGGCGCTTCCACGCCGCAGACTTCCGCCAGAGACGTCAGAAGAGCCATGCCGCAGACCGCATCTTCCGTAACGTAGCGGTGCTTCAGATCGGTAGGGCCGTCCAGTGTCAGAAAAAGATCGAATCCTTCTGGGATGTTGCCGTTCATGAGCGCTTCGCACAGGGCGGCGGATCCTCCGTAGCGCTGCAGACCGAGAGCGGCCAGAACGGCGTTTCTTTCCTGTTCCACGGCCGCAATGCAGCGGATGACGGCAGGGGAGAGTCCGTCACGGAAGAAGGCGAAGGTGCCGTTGCTTTTTTCCACGGCCGCAGCATTGGGAATGGTTCCCGCAAGATGCGTAAGCACGTTGGGGGAGTTGAGCGTCGTTTCCAGAATGTTGGTTCCCGGTATCAGTGTAAGAATGTCCGCGAAGGTCGAGATGACGCGATGGGTATCGGAAGCGGGAAACGCGGATACGCGCTTGGGCGGCAGGGGAAGAGCGGCCAGCACCTCGCTGTTTCCGGTGGTACGGCAGGCCCAGAGATTGTCCGACATTTCGGCTAGGCAGGGCAGATCCGTATGTCCTGTACCTTCCAATACGCGACGGAAAATCAGAGAGCCGAGATTGCCGGGAACAATGAGTACACAGTGCTCGGCGCTGAGATACGGCGCGCAGCAGGCGGCAACCTCTTCCTGACGGTAGTCGGGAACGCAGATGAGCACACGCTTCGATGTGGCGAGGGCTTCCTGAAAGTCCGTAGTCATGAGAGCGGGCATGGCCTTTCCCGTAACACCGGCGCGACCGCGCAGAAGGATGCCTCCCTGCCGTCGTATGTCTTCCATGTCGGGAGTGAAGCGTTCCGTATCGCACAGCGCTACACTCATGCCCTGCAGGGTGAACCAGGCCGAGGTGGCCTTGCCTGTGGAGCCGCATCCTATGATGACGACATCAGTATTCATGTTCATACCTCATAAAAGGAGCTGCGGGCGGCCGGAAGAGAATTCCGACCGTCCGCAGCAACAGGGGCCTACTGCTGCTGACGTTCAGCAAAGGTCATCAGCGGGAAGATACGGCGCTTGTCGAAAAGCTGGCGGCAGAGATCGCGATCGCTGTCCACCATGCCGAACAGGGCCGTACGGCCGAGAAGCTCGATGGATTCGTCCGCCGTTGGCGCAAGCACGCCCTGATTGTTGGCAATGCGGACGCCCTTGAGCGCCAGGTTGCCGGCTTCCAGAGCAATGCCGGTACCCGAGGAGATGCGCAGCGCACAGGCCAGCTTCGCTCCGTCGCACACCACGCCGAAAATGCTGGGAATGGTGTTCTGAATGGCGATTTCCACCTGTTTTTCGCTGCCGCCGCGCAAGAGTACGCTTCCTGCGGCGACTCCCAGAGAGGCCGCCACTTCACAGGAACACATGGACGGACACTTTCCGATGCGTCTGATGACGGCTATGGCGATGAGATAGCTCAGCGCCATGGCCCGCTGCAGTTTTTCCTCAGGCAGCGCCAGATCTCTGGCCAGACTCACCAGCGGCATGGAGGCGGCAATACCTACGTTGCCCTTGTTGGCGCAGCTCATGGCCGGATGATTGACGCCCGACATGCGGGCCTCACATCCGGCGGCGGCCCAGGCCTTGGCCAGAATGTAGGGGCTGCCTCCGGCCGCATCCTGCAGGGCGGCGCCGATGCCCGCGCCGAGTCTGCCGTCGAGGGCGGCTTGCGCGAGACGGGTGTTGTAGGCGGCCGCATCCCGCATGAAGTCGAGCTTTTCCAGCGGCGTTTCCACGGCGAAGTCATAGAAGTCGCGGATACGGTATTTGAGTATCGGATCGGTGTGGCTCTGAGCACTGGGATCAGGATCATGGCGTTCCAGAACTTCATCATTGCGCATTTTCAGCGTGAGTCCGTCGCTCCGGTTCTGGATTTCCGCCGTACCCGTGCCGCGATCGGTCTTGATGCATATTCTGGCATAGATGCCGAGATCGGTGCGCTCCCAGAGCGGCCGGATGTGCACAAGCTCGGCCACCTTGCGGGCCTGAAGCTCGACTTCCGGCGTGACGGAGTGAAGCACTTCCAGCCCCGCCCCGGGGTCTCCTCCGAGAGCGCCCAGAGCAATGGCCATTTCCACGCCCAGCATCTGGGAGCCGGGAAAAGCCACGTCGTCAATCTTGCAGCACATACCCCAGTCGATGTCCGCATCGATGCGTTCAATGGTTCCGCCTATGGCGTCATAGGCCTCGGCGGCGCAGTAGCAGATGCCGATGGGACCGGTACATCCCAGGGCCGGCTTGATTTCCGAGCGTAGAATGTCGAAGATTTCCTGATTCATGAGACGTTCTCCCGGCACGACTATTTATATTTGTCGCGCATGCCCACAACGTACTCGCCGTTGCGGCGCTCGATGTAGAAAAGTTTCTTGTTGTACAGCGGATTGGTGAAGGGATAGTCCTTGCGGATGTGCAGACCGCGGGTTTCACGGCGTTCACGGGCACAGAGCATGATGGCTTCACCTACGTCCATGAGATCGAACACTTCGGCGGCACGCATGAGTTCATGCGAATTGGAGACCTTCATTTCAGCCTTGCACAGTTCACGCAGCTCGCCCAGCGTCTTGAGGCCTGCCGTCAGCAGGGTTTCCGAACGCACACGCTCGGGACCGGCTCCGGCATAGTCGGTAAGGATCTGCTGGAGACCCCAGTTGCCTTCCTGCCAGGGAGCGCCGGATTCGCGTTCGTACAGGGAGCTGAAGAATTCCATGCGCTCATGGGTCAGATCGAGGTCGGCCACCGGCTTGATGTCCAGATTTCTGAAGCTTTTGCCGATGCTTTCACCGCAGATCCAGCCGTAGACGGCAGCTCCCGCGATGGCTCCGCGCACGTTGCCCACGACGTCGCCTGCGGCATAGAGGCCGGGAAGCGTGGTCTGACCGTCGACGCCGATTTCCACGCCGCGACCGAGGAAGTACGGTTCGAACTGACCGAATTCCACGGCCTGCTTGCGGAGATCCAGATGGCGCTTGCCCATGTAGTTGAGGAAGCTCGTCAGGCCTTCGCTTTCAAAGTCCTTCATCATGCACTGGAAGTCTTCCTCGTCGATCTGCGAGCAGTCCATGTAGATGGGGGCGCGTCCTTCGCGGGCCATGTCGGTGAACACGTTGTTCCACACGTCGGAGGTGATGTCGCTGACTTCCTTGGTGGCCTTGGTGATGAAGGGGCCTACGTTGGTGCCGTCGGGGTATTTGAATATGCCGATCCAGGTACCCTTGCCCGCGCGGGTCCAGTACTTGTGGCCGGAGTGACGGTAGGGCAGTTCGAAGTTTACCAGACGGGCGCCTGCACGGAGAGCCTGAGCATGGCCGGCGCCGGCGTTGGCGGGGCTGTTGGCGGTGTTGAACATGGTGGAGGGGGTGGACATCGGCGTATAGAGACGGCTGGCCGTACCGCTGGCCATCATGACGCAGCGGCTCTGCACCAGAACGAACGACGGTTCGGAACGGCTGTTGTCCAGCGCCAGCGCGCCCAGGGCACGGGTTCCGTCATGCAGCAGCTCGAGCACCGCATGATGGTTGAGTATGGTCACGCCGAGGGAACGGGCCTTCTGCGTGAGCACGGCCTTCTGATTATGTCCGTCGTACTTCAGCCAGATGCGGGGACGTCCGGGGAAGGCGTGTCCGCGGAACACGAATTCGTTGTCATAGGGCTTCATGTTGATGCCCCATTCATGCCATTTGCGCACGATGGAGGCGGACATCTTCATGAACTGATAGGTAAGCAGGGGATCGTAGCAGCTGCCGATCTGGCTTTCCATGAGTTCCTGGAAGATGACGTCGAGATTGTCTCCGTGCACTTCGGGCAGATAGCAGAAGAAGTGGTCGCAGCCACCGCCGCCGGAGCCGCTGCGTCTGGTGTCGGCCTTTTCCAGAACAACGACACGGGTTCCCTGTTCGGCCGCCGCTATGGCCGCCATGAGTCCGCCGATACCACCGCCGATGACGACGAGATCCGTTTCTATGGTTTTGCTGATGGGAAGCATGTCAGTCTCCTGCTTTACCGTTCAGGGTCGCGGTATCTGTGGTCGTGATGATGTAGTTGAGCGGGAAGCGAAGATCCATGGCCTTTCTCGGACAGTCCAGAACGCAGGCGTTGCAGTGCCAGCACTCTCTGGGATAGCGCACCACGGGCACGGTTTTGGGCTGATGATCAATGTCGAAGACTTCGCACGGACAGATCTGAACGCACAGTCCGCAGCCGATACATTTTTCTTTGTCAATAACCGGAGGCATGAAAACTCCTTGGCCCGTCTTTTGATCGACGGGCTTTCGATGAACGGGGGTGATGGTTCCTGATCAGGAGGAGCGCGTTATTTGAATACGGCGGGCAGCCAGAGCGCCGTCTGCGGAATGAAGTAGACGATGGCCACGAGTACGGTCATGGCTATGGCAAAGGGAACGGAGGCACGGAACATGATGTTCAGCGGGACTTTTGCCAGTTCCTTGATGACGAAGAGATTCACGCCGAAGGGCGGAGTGATGGTTCCCATGTTAAGAAGGATGACCATGAGCACGCCGAACCAGACGAGGTTCCAGTCGTATACGGCGGCGATGGGCAGGAAGATGGGAACGCACACGAGAAGCAGCGGCAGAGCGGGCACGAAGCAGCCGAGCACGATCATGACGACCACGATGGCGAGCATGGTGAGGCCGCCGGACAGTTCCATGGCGGCGATGCTGGACGCCATGACGGTGGGAATGCGGCTCAGGGTCATGAAGTAGCTGAGCATGGAGGCGCCGGTAAGTACGGCGAAGCACATGGCAATGAACTTGGCCGAGTCGTTGAGGGCGGCGATGAATTTCTTCACGGTGAGTCTGCGCATGAAGAGGGAGACGAGGAAAGCGCCCACGGCGCCTATGCCGCCGCCTTCGGCAGGAGTGAAGATGCCGCCGTAAATGCCGCCGATGACCAGAATGAACAGCACGAGAATGGGCAGGGTGAACCTGAGCGCACGCATGCGTTCCTTCATGGGAACCTTGGCGATGGTGGGAGCGGCGGCCGGATTGAGCACGGCGATGATCCATACCGTGATGCAGAAGAGCACGGTGAGAATGATGCCGGGAATGGCGCCGGCCATGAAGAGTTCGCTGACGGACTGTTCGGCCAGAACGCCGTACATGATGAGGTTGGTGCTCGGGGGAATGAGCGAACCTATGACGCCCGCACAGGCCAGTGTGCCGACGGCCAGCTTGTCGTCGTACTTGTTGGCGCGCATTTCAGGCAGGGCGATGGCGTTCATGGCGATGGAGCCGGAGAGATGGTCGCCGACCACGGCGCCGAAGGCCGCGCAGGCGCAGACGCTGCCCTGGGCCAGACCGCCGCGGAAATGACCTATCCAGCTGCGGGCAAAGGAGTAGAGATCCCGTCCGAGGTCGCCGTAATAGCAGAAGTAGCCCATGAGCATGAAGAACATGAGCGGTACCCAGTGGTAGCTGCTCGAACCGGTGAACATCACCTGTCCGTACATGACCATGGCGGGATTGAGTCCGCGGATGGAGCAGGAGAAGACGAATCCTGCCGCCATGAGGGCGAAGGCGACGGGCATGCCGCAGATGAACAGGAAGAGCATGACGCACAGGCCGATGATGCCGAGATTCACGGCACCGAGACCGGGGAAGCGGTGCGTGGCCATGTACCAGGCGAAGAGCACGGGAATGATGCCGAAGAGCACGGCAAAGACAGCATGACCCGTACCTGTGCGGCGAACGAGGGTGAACAGGCGGCAGGTTTCAATGATGAACGCCGCAAGCAGGGTGCAGAAGCCGAAGCACACGAACCACACGAAGGGGTTGATGGGCAGGCCGAGCTGATGGGTGATGGTGGTTGTGGTCGAAGCCATTCTGGCGGTGGCCCAGATGCATACGCAGCAGATGGCGGCGCTCCAGATGGTGGTGGAGCATTCGAGCGTGGTTCTGTTTTGGGGCTTCAGGGTTTCCGTGAAGATGTCCATGGTCACATGGCTCTTGCGGCACTGCGCATAGGCGATGCCCGAAAAGACCACGAGGGGCATGAGCATTTCCGTGACTTCCTGCGCGCCGGAAATGGGACTGTTGAAGAACGTGCGCAGAATGACGTCGAAGAACGTGATGAAAACGATGATGAGAAAGCATCCGATACCGCCGACGCTGAGCCACTTGCAGAAGCTGGTCAGCTTCTGTGCGGCAGTATCGAACGGGGTGACGGGAAAAGCCTCTGAACTGGCGGGGGCAGACATGAAAAAGACCTCCGGGAAAAGCGGAAAAGCGGCGGCGTTTCTTCATGGCGACGGAGAAAGGCGCCGCCGCATCAGCGTATTATTTTATGCCGAATTCCTGGAACAGCTTGGAATCCTTCCACAGCGGGCTGTACTGAGCCTGGAGTTCGTTCAGACGGGCAAGGATCTTGTCGCCGGGCATGCCGGAGGCCGTGAGCTTGTCGGCCCAGGCCTTGTCCAGAGGCGCAAAGAGCTTATGAATTTCATCATATTCGGCATCGGTGAGGGGATGGATCACACCGCCCATCTCGTCCCGCCACTGCTTGGCGAGCTGATACTCGATGTCGCTCATGTATTTGGTGCTGCGCTGGGTGAATTCTTCGCCGAAGGTCTCGTCCACGACTTTCTTGAGATCGTCGGGCAGCGAATCATACGTATTCTGATTCATGGCCACGCCGAGAATGACGCCCGTGATGTTCACGGGAACCATGTGCTTGAGCATGTCGCCGAAGCGACGGTTGACCAGCATGCCGAAGCCGGTCATGGCGCCTTCGGCAATGCCCTGCTGCAGAGCCATGTAGGCGTCGCCGGGAGACATGGAAACCGGCACGGCGCCGAGGGCTTCAATCTTGGCGGCAACGGTGGGGCCGCCGAAGGCTATGATTTTCTTTCCCTTGAGGTCGGCAAGACTTTTCACGGGCTTGTTCATCACAATGAACTGACCGATCATGCCGTCGTAGGAGTTGAGAAATTTCGCGCCCTTGAACTCCTTCATGACCTCAGGAAATTCTTTCTGAATTTCATGCATGATCGTGGTGGGATGTTCGCTGGCGCGGGCGGGATCAAGAGCGTCCCATGCTCTTTCGTGGAAAGGAAACTGTCCGGGAGCATTGAGCAGAGCGACTTCGGTCAGATCGGCAAGACCGGTTTTCACGGTCTCGAAGCACTCCGAAATCTTGCTCATGGACTCCGCAAAGTAGGGGATGACCTTGATGCGTCCGCCGGAGCGCTGTTCGAGATCGCTCATGACACCCTCGAGGAAGAGTTTCCAGCGGGTGTTGGTGGGCGGGAGCGGCATGTTCAGATGCAGCTCATAATCCGCGGCAGAGGCGGGGTGGGGAGCGGAAATCAGCATCGTGGCAGCGAGCAGACCCAGCAGCAGTTTCTTCATAGCCTGTCCTCCATAAAAGTTTGCAGACCGTTTTTCTCCGGCAGGAGAACGGTTGCAGGTCTCGGCGACAGGAACGGCTTTTCCCGACCTCAGCCTTTGTGCGGCGTCAGTCCCATCTGTTGAACGAGTTCAGCGTAACCATTTCGGGATTGAAAATGGTCACCCCGCAGCTCAGAAGTTCGTCGTCCAGCCCGAAGTTTTTCAGATACCACATGATGAGCGGGGAGCCTTCGGCCAGACCGAAGGCTTTCGCGAGTCTGTGTTCTGCGGCGGTGGGCAGCACGGCCTTGATGGTGTGGGAAAGCTCGGCTCCTGTCAGCGCATTTACAAGTTCTCTGAAAGAAAGCCCCTGTATATCCTTTTCGGTCAGATTTCTGGCCGTGTCCGGGTAGATATTGAAGGTCCAGACTGCGGGTTTGTCGTCGATGAAGTGTCTGGATTCCTGAATAAGCCACGGATGCATGATTTCTATGTGGCACGGGGTCACGGCGTCGATGAAGGCCACGATTTCCTCCGTTTCGGGAACGGGCTCGAAGCGCTGCGTACTGGTTTTGCCGGCACTGGCAAGAAGGCGGCGCATGGAAAGCTCTTCATCAAAGCGCATGGGAGTTTTCAGCACGCTGAAGTTCACAATGTTGCCTACGCCGTGACGCTTGGTGATGAAACCGGCCCGGGCAAGCTGCCCCAGCGCTTCACGAAGCGTGGCACGACTGATGTCCAGCTGTCCGCACAGCTCCTCTTCGGAGGGGAGTCTCCGCGTTCCCTCGGGAAGATGGCGGATCAGGTCAAGCAGCTGCTCTTCGGCAATGTGAACCAGTGAAACTCTCTTACTCATCAGACGTCTAACCTCTTAGTGATTTCTTTGTAGCAACCTGCCACATCAGTGTCAATATTGTTTCCAGAAAAAAATGGAAGCGCTGGTTTTCTGTTGAGGGGATGGAAGAAAAAATATCAATAACTACCTCCTGTTATCATTTTTTGAAGACATGGGGTGGATGCGGAAATCGTGCGGAAAGCTGCGCTGTGTCGTTGCTGGCATCCGGCTTGATACGGCTTGGGAAAAGGGCGGCGACGGGCGTTCAGTCGGTATGGAGGTCACTCGGCCTTTGTGGTCTTTTGTGTACTGAAGTCTTTTTGTCGTACTTCAGCCTCTGGCCTGTTGGGACAGGCGGCATTTTGTAGAAGCAGGTGTTATCGGATACCGCCGGGGAATCTGTCAATAATGGAATGGCACGAGATATGAAGGAAGAGATTAAAAAGTATCCGCCGGGCATGGCAGGCAAGTCCGGCGGATACTTTTGTGAAGAAGATCTACAGAATAAAGAGTACGATGAAAAAGGCGCAGAGCAGAGCCGGCAGCATGTTGGAGAGGCTGATCTTTCTGATATCCAGAATGGTCAGACCCACACCGAGAATCATAATGGCTCCCGTGGCGGACAGGAAGGAAATCCCGATGGGAGTGAAGTACGGGGCAAGCGCTCCGGCAAGAAGGGTAACGGAGGCTTCAAGCAGGAATACCGGCAAGGCTGCCGCCATGACTCCTCGCCCCCACAGCGCCGCAAAGATGACGGCGGAGAAGAAGTCGAGAACGGATTTTGAGTAGAGCAGGTTTCGGTCTCCGGATAATCCTTCATTTACGGCGCCGACAAGGGCCATGGCTCCCACGCAGAACAGTATGGCGGCATTGACGAAGCCCTCGGTGAACGTGGCATCGCGGCAGTTCATTTTTCTTTTGAGGTACTCTGCAGCTCGTTCAATATGTCTGTCCAGGTGGCAGGCTTCTCCCCAGACGGCGCCTGCTCCCAGGCAGAGCAGAAGCATGACGCTCTGCCCGGGAGACAATGCGCCGAGATGGCTGGCACACATCTGAATGCCGATGCCGAGAGTGGAGAGGCCCAGCACCTGTGTGAGAATGTTTCGAACAGGGGCGGAGATGAAGTTTCTCCCGTACAGCCCGATGGCGGCGCCGGCGATGACGGCCACGGTGTTGAGCAGACTTCCCAGAGGTAGAAACATAGTGAGCCTCAGGCTTTTTTCTTCATCAGAAAGCGATAGGCCACCAGGGCGAAGCATGCCGCTATGATGCCCAGCGTGATGGGGCGCTCAAGGAAGAACATGATGTTGCCGTCGGATATGGTCAGAGCCTCACGCAGACGCATTTCCATGATCGGCCCAAGCACGACGCCCATGACGAGATTGATGAGCGGCCAGCGGAAGTTGAGCAGGTAGTAGCCTGCCACCCCGAAGCCCAGGGAGACGGCGATGTCCAGCCAGTTGGAATTCATGCTGTAGATACCGATGAGGGACAGAAAGCCTACGGTTGCGGCAAGAATGCTGTTGGGTATTCTGACGATCATGGCGAAGGGCCGCAGACAGAATATCAGCATGATCATGGCGAAGATGTTGATGAAGAAGAGAGAGATATAAAGAGTGTTGATGAGGGCCGGTTCCTTGATGAGAAGAAGCGGGCCGGGGAAGATGCCGTTGACGGTGAACACCGTCAGCAACACGGCGCTTGTGCCGTCGCCGGGAATGCCGAGTGTAAGCAGGGGAACCATGGTTCCGGCAGGCACGGCGTTGTTGGCGGCTTCGGCACCTATGCAGCCTTCCACCATGCCGGTGCCGAACTTTTCCGGCTCGGGAGAGAGTTTTCTGGCCGTTTCATAGCCGAGGAAGGAAGCCAGAATGGCGCCCGTGCCGGGCAGAATACCTACCAGGGTGCCGACTATGCCCGAGCAGATCATGGTTTTCCAGTGACGGAAGGTCTGCCCGATCATGCTGAGATCGAGAGTGCTTCGGGAGAGTTCGATCTTTCCTTCCGTGAGTATGGCCTTTTCTGCGAGTCTGAGGGCCTGTCCGATGCCGAAGAGGCCGAGACAGATGGAGGCTACGGGCAGACCGTTGAACAGTACGAGGCTGCCCATGGTGTAGCGCTGGGTATAGGTGGAAGGATCCACGCCGATGGAAGAAATCCACAGACCGAGGCACATGAGAATGATGGCAGGAATCAGTTGCTTCATGTTGCTGAGAACAACCAGCAGCACGCCGAAGAGCGTGGCGAAGAAATATTCGGAAGGGCCGAAGTTCAGAGCCAGATGCGCCAGGGCCGGAGCTGTGAGAATAAGCAGAAAGACGCTGATGATGCCTCCGGAGAAGGACCCCATGATGACGCCGGAAAGAGCTTTCTGACTCTGTCCCTTCTGGGTGAGGGGGAATCCGTCGAAGGAGGTCACAAGAGAGGCTGGAACGCCGGGAGTTCGTATGAGAACGGCGGGAATGCCGCCGCCGAAGTAGCCGCCGCAGAACACGCCGAGCAGAAGAATGAGCGCCTGGGAGGGATCGAGTACGAAGCTGATGGGCAGAAGTATGACCATGCCGACCATGGGGCCGAGACCGGGGAGAATACCCACGATGATGCCGACCAGCGTACCGGCAAAGAGCACGGCAAGCGTCAGAGGCTGCAGAGAGGCTTGAAGTCCTGTCATGAGGTGAGAAAAATCAAACATGATTTCCTCCGAACAGGGAGAGGATGAGAGGTTCGGGAAAATAGACTTCGAGCAGATAGACGAAGACGAACCAGGTGATGAAGGTTATGGCTGCGGTGACGGGGAGGGCGTACTTTTTCTGGTCGAGTCCGACAAGTGAGACGAACAGCAGCAGAAAGACGGACAGCTCTATGCCGACAAGGTACATTCCCGGCAGAAAGAGAAGGAACATGACGAGCAGGAAGAGGGACTTTCTCTGGAAGCTCAAGGCCTCAGCTATGGCGCGTACGGAAAAGGAGCGAGTACGGACGAGCCGTATGAGGGAGGGAATGGAGACGAGAAAGATGACGAAAAGACAGGAAAGGGGGAATATGAGAGGTCCTCTCCACCAGGGAGTGGAACCTTTTATCTGTATGAGCCAGGGAGTGAGCAGTATGGCGGCGGCACTCACCACACCGAAACAGGCGGCAGCGCGGTCGTGGGGTTTCAGTTCCGCAGAACGTGGGGTTTCAGTGTTCATCGCAACTCCTGTACGGATGCCGCCGGAAGAGTTTCTTCCGGCGGCCGGAAAAGACTGAATGCTAACCGTTGAAGTCCTTCAGAAGAGTTCTGTAGGTTTCCGTGTCCTTGTTGAAGCGTTCCTGCGCTTCCTGCATGGTACCGGCTTCAGGTACGACGCCCATCTTGTTCATGAGCTCGAGCATGTGGGGCATGGTGAAGCACTTGACGAAGGCGGCACGGAATTTTTCCGCGATTTCAACAGGAGTTCCCTTGGGAGCGTAGAGACCGGCCCATACGGCGTAGGCCTCGCCGAATCCCTGTTCAGAGGCGGTAGGTACGTTGGGAAAGGCCGTGGAACGTTCGGGCAGAAGCATGGCGATGAGCTTCACGTCGCCTTTTTCCACATAGTCCGTGAAGGGAGCTGCGGCTCCGGTCATGACGTCGGCGCTGTCCTGGAGCAGAACGAGGGGATTGAGATCCTGAATATGGACGATGTTCCAGTTGAAGCCGCCTTCTTTGGCGATGTTCTGGGTGATGAGATAGCGCACATCGCCTATGCCGCCGCAGCCCAGGCGTACTTTATTCGTTTTGGCATAGTCGGCAAGTTCCCTGAGGTTGGAGTAGGGCGCCGAGGCCTTGGCTGCGAGCACCGTGGAGTTGTAGTAAAGCACGCTCAGGGGGAAAAGGTCGGAGCTTTGATAGGGCGTGTTGCCGAGCAGTACCTGCGTGACGGTAGGGCCGACGGGAGAAATGCCGAAGGTGTAGCCGTCCGGTCTTGCCCCGCACCATCTCGTTGGTTCCTATGACACCTGCCCCGCCCGTCTTGTTGAAAATCTTGACGGGAACCCCCAGTTCCTTCTGAAGATCGGGGAGCATGGCGGTGACAAGTGTTGTCGCCGTATCGCCGGCCGGAGCCCAGGGAATGATGATCTGAATGGGCTTCCTCGGCCATGAGGCGGCGTCGGCCTGATGAGCGGCGGGAAGAAGCAGGCATGCACCGGCACAGAGGGTCACGAACGATTTACGAAGCATGGACAAAGCAGACATGAAAAGCTCCTTTGTTAGGACTGTTTATATTGTCGGGGCAGTCGAGGGCGGCCGGGAGCGCGAGAAACGTTGCGGGATTCCCGGCCTGGTTGTCTTGCTGAGCGGTCTGGCGCTTCAGTCGGCCTTTTCGCTGTTTTCCGTATGACTTTCCATGCTCAGCAGATTCTGCCATTTTTTCCACGGCCCCTCGGGGCAGGTTTCCATGAAGGGGCGCTTTCTGCTGAGGTTCCTGCCCTGCAGAGCAGGATGGTCGGCGGTGTAGCGGTGGGCTCGGTGTACGGCGTTGGTCGTGTCGGCCCGGGTTTCCGTTTTGTCCGTCAGAACGGCTCGGCATCCGAGGCGCGTGGCAGGATTGATGAATTCCCATGCAATTTCTCCGCCGCCGGGAACGCTTCCGAGCGCTGCGGGAACATCGGTGTTTTCCTCGGAAAGAGAACTTTTGCGGTTCGGAACGACTTCAATGAAGTGGCCGTGTTCAGTGGCGCAGGCCAGTACGTTGCCGTTGGGGAGCATTTGCACACTGCTCTGGATGGGGGATGAGAAACTGTTGGGAGAAGGGGAAGTCCACTGCCAGGTGATGGCATTGCATGTTCTGTCCAGCTCCACGATTCTGGATCGGTTACCCAGCGGATGCATCCAGCCGTTGTCGAAGAGCAGCACTTTACCGTTTCCCAGCCACGTTGCGCAGTGCGGTCCAAAAAATTCCTGGTCTCCGGGATCAAGGAAGGACGGATTGCGTCCCTGACCGTAAGCGGCGGGATTGCCGAAGCGATAGGTGATTTTGCCTGTCGCCTTGTCCACGAACAGAATTTCTCCGAAACTGCGGGAACAGAGCAGTATTTCGTTGTGTTCCGGCACATCGTCCACGTTGTTGATATGCGCCCAGTCAAAGAAGCCCTGCATGTAGTACTTGTTGCCCACAACATAATTAATGTTCAGCTCATCGGGGCCCTCTCCGGCGTGATCCCACATGTCCCATGTCCAGACCACTTTGCCTTCGGGAGAGACTTCCTCAATGAAGCTTGCCCACAGTCCGTCGTTTTCTCCTTCGGGTATGTTTTGTTCGAGACGCCCTTTCTGGCGGGCTTCATCCCACGAATGCCTTTTCCAGCAGAGCACGAGAGTATTGCCGTTTTTGCAGCGCTTGAAGGAATGGTGCTGGCAGCTTTCCGGCGCGTAGTGAACATATTCCCAGACAAGATTTCCGTCCCAGTCGAACTCCTGAATGCAGCCGCCTTCTCCGCCGTGTTCCGTATATTTGGGAGTCTTCAGGCCCCCGCGAAGAAGGTGGCCGTTTTCCAGAAGAACGCTGAACAGACCCGGAGCGCAGTCATGCTTCCACTCCTTGACGATATAACCTTCCATATCAATAAGGTAGGTTACCTTTTGCCGCATGGGAGAATAGAGGGTATAGCCGCTGCAGGCCTTATCCGCCTGATATTGAAGAACACCTGTAGACAGAATGCAGCTTTCCATGATGACTCCTTAAAGAAGAGTAATGGGCGCCGGTCGTTCGACCAGGTCTTGTTCTTTTTAGTGCAATAAATATGCCAAAAAATAATTTTAGTAAAATCAATAAGTTTTAAAAAGTATGGATTTATTTTATGAAATATCATATTTTTACATCGTGATATTTCATAAATTTATGAAAATTTTCTGGGGGAGCTATGCTTAAGACATTGTACCCGTATGAGATAGATGCGCTTCCATTTTCTTCTGGGCTGCGCTCGGAAGAAGACATGTGGCAGGCAACAAGAGTCTTTTGTCAGGGGCTGGATCCTATAAAGGCATTGAAGAGAAGTCTTTATTTTTTGAAACAAAGCCTTCCCGCAGATGCCGTGTTGTGCAACTTTCTTCACTATAGCACGAACAACAGTCCGTATTTTCTGTTCGGAGATAATATAGAAGTATATTCCAAGGAATCTGAAGTATTCATTCATCAGGCGCATAGAAAGAATATTTTTGCCAAGAAAGGCAGTTATATTCAGCTGTGTCAGGATGATGACGACGTTCCGATGGTGCAGAAGTTCATGAGTCTTCTCCCGAAGGATCAGTATTCTTTTCTTGTTTTCCGTTCCATGCTGAACGACGATACCACCATCGGAACGTTTACCGTGGCGGCGAAAGGCCACGGAAGATACGCTGATGCGCACATATCCTATTTGTTCAGTTTGAAAAAGGCTCTTGACTAGCTGAAAGGACCTAAAAAGGTTATCTGGTTAGTCATGGCAAT
>OOCM01001393.1_pt1 | contig 19245 bp, 16 predicted proteins | sample 1671111 | NCBI WGS metagenome assembly OOCM01 (sample SAMN06348123, study PRJEB24527) | human gut metagenome | biome: human gut; feature: ankylosing spondylitis patient; material: feces | host: Homo sapiens | place: China | collected 2015-10 | reverse complement strand
GAACCCGCGACTTCAACCTTGGCAAGGTTGCACTCTACCACTGAGTTACTCCCGCGTGGCGTGAAGAGATTTATAGGTGATTCCCCCGGATGTGTCAACAGAAAAAATGCCATAATGACAATTTTTATGTTGATCTTCGTCATTCATTCTTTGCCGTGGGGGCTGAACTGATTGAGATGGCTTCGCCCGGGATGCCGCAGATGGGAGGCTCGCCGTCAGCCCGGCAAGATCCGCTGCGGAATGTCTTACCTGCTTTCCGCAGCGGATGAGCCATTAGGAATTATTCCGTTCCTCTTCTTCGCGCTGCTTCTTTTCCTCTTCTTCGCGGAGGGCGCGGCGCAGCACCTTGCCCACGAGAGACTTGGGAAGTTCATCGCGGAATTCGAAGACGCGGGGCACCTTGTACGACGCCAGCTTGGTTCTGCAGAACGCGGCCAGTTCCGAAACGGTGATTTTTTCGCCTTCCTTGGGCACGATGTAGGCCTTGAGGGTTTCGCCTCTGGCCTTGTGAGGCACGCTGAGAGACACGGCTTCCTTGATTTTGGGGTACTCGTGCAGGACTTCGTCGATTTCGCGCGGGAAGACGTTGTAGCCGCCGACGATGGCCATATCCTTCTTGCGGTCGACGATGAAGTAGTAGCCGTCGCTGTCACGGTAGGCGATGTCGCCGGTGTGCAGCCATCCGTCCACAATGGTGGCGGCGGTTTCTTCGGGCTGGTTCCAGTAACCTTTCATGACCTGCGGGCCACGAATGATGAGCTCGCCGCATTCGTTGTCGCCAAGCTCCGTTTTGCCGGTTTCGATGTCGACGATGCGGACTTCCGTTTCAGGAATGGGCACACCGATGGAGCCTATTTTCTGAAGTCCGTACACGGGATTGGCAATGACCACGGGAGAGGCTTCGGTCAGACCGAGTCCTTCGGTGATGTTGGCATGCGTGATATCCTGGAACTGCTTGAGGCTGGCCTGCGGGAAGGGGGAGGAGCCGGAAATGCAGAGCTGGATGCATGTCAGATCGTAATGGGAGATGTCCTTCTGTTGCATGAGGGAGATGTATACCGAAGGCGCGCCGACAAAGAACGAAGGACGATGCTTTTTGATGAGTTCCAGCACGTCGTGCGGAGAGTAGCGGGGAACCGGCATGGTGGAAGCGGCCAGCACGGTGGGGAGCACGATATTGCCCATGAGTCCGAAGACATGGAAGAAGGGCATGATGCTGAGGAAACTGTGGGAGGAGTTCGAGGCATCGCAGTGGATGACGGCAAGCAGCTGCTGAATCTGGGCGGACAGATTGCCGTGGGTGAGCATGGCGCCCTTGGAGAAGCCGGTAGTGCCGCCCGTGTACTGCAGCAGCGCGAGAGTCTGGGCCGGATCTTCCGGCTCTTCACTGTAGCGGCTGGAGGTTTTGATCATGTTTTTCCACGCGACGACGCTCTGATTGTCGAATTTGACCTCAGGCAGATGTCCCTGCCGCTTGGCCTGAAGCGGCTGCAGCAGATTCAGTGGGAAGGCCAGAGCATCGGCAATGCGGGTGACGACGCAGGTCTGCACGCCCAGGCGCGGACGGAGCGGTTCTATCTTGTTCCAGAACAGGTCGAGCGTGATGAGAAATTTCGGCGTGGAATCGCTGAAGTGGTGGGTCAGTTCCTTTTCCATGTAAAGCGGATTGGTCATGACCACCGTGGCCCCGGCTTTGAGGGCACCCCAGAATGCAATGATGGTCTGCGGAAGATTGGGCAGCATGATGGCCACTCTGTCTCCCGTATTCAGACCGCACTCGCGCAGGGAGGCGGCGAAGGCTTCGGCCTTATCCTTGAGCTGGCGGTAGGTAAGCGTGAGATTCTGGAAGATGACGGCCTTGTGGTCGCCGAAACGGTCGGCAGCTTCGTCCAGGTAGGACTGGAGGGAACGGGGAACAAGATCAAGGTGCACCGGCGCGCCCTCGGCAATGTGGGGCAGCCATGCAGGAGTGGAATCGTTCATGAAGCATATCCGTGGTTAGAATGACATTAAACAACGACAGTCTAGCGAGGGACGCCTGTTCTGTCACGCACAAAGTAGTGCGTAGCGTCAGGAATGGCAGGAATTTTCTCTTGCGGGTACCGGAAGATTCTTGATGACGGCTTCAGGGACCCTGCCATGGGAAGAGTTTCTGGACAGCACGCGAAGCAGACGAGCTGAGCGTACTCTGAAAATAGCATTTCCCGAGAGAGAGTATAAGAAAAGGAGGTCCTGAGACCTCCTTTTGATGACTGTTCAGATGCAGCCTACAGCGCCTTGGCCACGCAGGGAACCTTCCAGTCCGTGCCGAGCGAGCAGGAGCTGAGCTTGACGGCGGGTGCGCACTGATGCCTCTTGAATTCGGCGGCGGCCACACGGCGGACGACGCTCTTCACCACATCGTCGGACACGCCGGGAACAACCAGCGTTTCGGGATTTGCGGCGTTTTCCAGAAGTTCGCGGAGAATGGCATCAAGCACTTCGTAGGGCGGAAGGCTGTCTTCATCCACCTGATTCGGATGCAGTTCTGCAGAAGGCGCCTTGGTAAAGATGTGTTCGGGAATAATCTCGCTGCCGCGCATATCGTTGTACCAGCGGGCCACCTTGTAGACTTCGGTCTTGTACAGATCGCCCAGAGGTTCGAGAGCACCCACGGTATCGCCGTACAGCGTGCAGTAGCCTACGGCGTTTTCAGACTTGTTGCCGGTACCCAGCACGATGCGGCCGAGACGATTGGCAAAGGCCATGAGCAGCGTACCGCGGATACGGGGCTGAATGTTTTCGGCTGTGAGATCGTTTTCCATGGAGGGCAGATTCTGGAGAATGGGGGCGAGCACGGAGTCGAAGGCATCCATGATAGGCGTGATGCGCGTCGTGACGGTGCTGATACCGAGATTGGCGGCCAGAGCCTCGGCATCGTTTTCGCTGTGGTCGGAACTCCAGCGGGAAGGCATGAGAACGGCCAGTACGTTTTCGGGACCGACGGCTTCAGCTGCGATGCAGGCGACAAGCGCGGAGTCCATGCCGCCGGACAGGCCGAGCACGACGCCGTTTATTCCGCATTTGCGGGCATAGTCGCGTACGGCCAGCGTGGCAGCCCGGAACAGCGCCTCCAGACGATCAGGAACAGCCTGAATGGTTTCGGGGGCGTCTGCGTCGTTGAGAGAAACGGCCTTCGCGCTGACAGTGCGCTTGTTCAGTTCAACGGCGAGAGCGGCCTCTTCAAAGGAAGAGGTTCTGGCGACGATTTCACCGGAGGCATCGAGGACGAAGCTGCGGCCGGAGTAGACGAGACCGTCTGCGGAGCCGCACTGATGCACGGCCAGAACGGGAATTTTCCAGAGTCCGGCCAGAGCGGAGCAGTGCGTTTCACTCTTTTCCTGAGTTTCGGGCAGGAAGAGTTCGGGAGAGGTGAAGAGAATGGCGTCCACGGAAGCGGCGGCCCGGGCATTCTTGAGCAGATCCTGCGCTTCCTGATGGGCCCAGGCGGGTTCGCTTTCCGGCAGATACAGGGCAGGGCCTCCCGGAATGCGGATGATGCCGTTGGCCTGTCTGGCAAGGGCGGTGAGATGCCCTTCGGAGAGCAGAACGTACAGAGGAACTTCCGCACCGGTCAGGGAGATCAGCATGTCCGGTCCGTCGTTCAGCATGGCGGCAAGCTCATGGGCGGCATCACGGCAGCGACGGTAGAATCCGCCGATGTGCTTCAGATCTTCCCACGGCACGCCGGCCAGGGCGTAGGCAGGAGTGATGCAGAGCGTGCGTTCGCCCGGCGCTGCGGGACAGGCTGCGGCAGCCTTTCTGGCCATGTCGGCCAGCTTGTGCGCGTTGCCGCGGAAATCGCCGGGAGTAGGGTTGTGCTGAAGAAGAATGATATGCATGATAACCTCGATGGCCGCTCGGCCGGATCTTTCATGAACGTTTTTCCGGCTGGATGGCCGCATTGCGGCGCTTACCGGAAGACGGAATATCAACGAGCGTATTTCCGCAGCGGAAGCTCACGGGAGCCTGTGCGGAACGAGATCGAAAAAGGCCCTGCCTGCCGGAAAAGCCCTGCAGACGATGCGGAGGAATCTCCGCCGGCCCCGGACGTTTTTAGCTGTGCAGCACGTCCTGCATGTTGTACACGCGGCCCGGCTTCTGGGAAGCGATCCAGCGTGCGGCACGAAGAGCGCCGTTGGCGAAGTTCTCGCGGGAGTGCGCCTGATGGGTGATTTCGATGCGTTCTCCGGGGCCCATGTAGTACACCGTATGCACGCCGACCACATCGCCGCCGCGCAGGGACTGGATACCGATTTCATCGTGTTTGCGAGGTTCGCGTACGTCGAAGCGGTTGGTATTGATGTCGGCACGGGAGAGTCCCTTAGCTTCGAGGATGGGTTCTGCGAGCAGCAGAGCCGTACCGCTGGGGGCGTCCTTCTTCTTGTTGTGGTGGATTTCCATCATTTCCACGTCATAGGCTTCGCCGAGCAGCTCGGTAAGGCGGGGCAGCAGATCCATGATGACATTGATGCCGACGCTCATGTTGGCGGAGCGGAAGACAAGACTGTGTCCGGCAAGTTCATCCAGTTCGGCAAGCTGCTCTTCCGAGAAGCCCGTGGTGCCGATGATGACGGGATTGCCGGCGGCAGCGGCGGCGCGTGCCGTGACCATGCTGGCTTCGGGCGAGGTGAAGTCGATGACGACGGCTCCCGGACAGGCGGGCAGAACGGTGGAGATATCGCTGGAGATCAGAACACCGGATGCGGCGAAGCCGGCGAGCCTGTCTTTTGATTCCGCGCGTTCAAGCACGGCGGCAAGTACAAGATCATCCGCTTCTTCGGCAAGACGGGCGATGGTGGAGCCCATGCGACCGGCTGCACCCATGACGATGATGGAAAGAGCCATATGATTTCTCCGGGAATTTGATGGATTATTTTCAAGAGTCAAACATAAAAAAATATGGTGGGGAGCGCAAGATATGAGGGTTAATTCACATTAAAGGGGGTAGTCGCCGTTCAGAAGAGGTTTTTTGCAGCAGACAAGACAAAAGGCCCTGCCGGAATTCTTTCCGGCAGGGCCTCTCATAAGACGGAATGAAGCCTGTTACGCGTTGGCGCCTTCGGCAATGCCGACGGAGATACGGGCGATTTCCAGCTCTTCATCGGTGGGGATGACGGCAACCTTCACGCGGGAACCTTCCTTGCTGATGAAGTGGGGATCGCCGCGGCGCACGCTGTTGAGTTCGGGATCAAGCTCGATGCCGAACTCTTCGAGGTTCTCAAGGATCTTGGCGCGGACGGAGGCGGCGTTTTCGCCGATGCCGCCGGCAAAGGCGATGAGATCCACATGGCCGAGAGCGGCCATGTAGGCGCCGATGTACTTCTTCACGGAGTAGCACTGCGTGTTGAAGGTGAGGATGCAGTCGGGATCACCGGCGCTCACGCCGGCTTCGATGTCGCGGCTGTCGCTCTTGCCGCACAGGCCGAGGAAGCCGGACTTCTTGTTCATGAGGGTGTCGACTTCATCGCAGCTCAGACCTTCGTTCTTCATGAGGAAGGGAACGATGGCGGGGTCGATATCGCCGCAGCGGGTACCCATGACAAGGCCCTGCAGAGGGGTGAGACCCATGCTGGTGTCGACGCACTTTCCGGCGCGCACGGCGGACACGGAGCTGCCGTTGCCGAGGTGGCACACGATGACGTTCACTTCCGAAGGCTGCTTGCCGAGCAGAGCGGCGCCGGCCTTGGAAACATAGCGGTGAGAAGTACCGTGGAAGCCGTAGCGGCGGATGTTGTACTTCTTCGTCAGTTCCTTGGGCAGGGCGTAGGTATAGGCATAGTCGGGCATGGTGGCATGGAAGCCGGTGTCGAAGACGGCCACGTTGGGCACGCCGGGGAACAGCTTTTCCATGGCTTCAATGCCGGTGAGGTTGGCGGGGTTGTGAAGCGGTCCGAGGGGGATGTAGTCGCGGATGACCTGCTTGACTTCGTCGGTGACGAGGGCTTCCTGATAGTCGGGGCCGCCCATGAGCACGCGATGGCCGATGACCACGATTTCCGCCCGATCGTCGATGACGCCGCCGAGTTCGTGATTCATGAGCACTTCGGCCACCTTGGCCATGCCTGCGGCATGCGTGTCGTAGTTGCCGGGATACTCGAACTTTTCGGTTTCGCCGTTTTCATTGAAGCGCTTGTGGGTGAGCATGCTGTCCGGAGAGCCGATGCGTTCCACGAGGCCCTGGCAGAGGCGGCGTTCGGTTTCCTTTTCCAGCACCTGATACTTGAAGGAGGAGCTGCCTCCGTTGATGACGAGAATTTTCTTGACCATTATTTGAGTCCCTTTTCGGCCTGAGCCTGGATAGCGGTGATGGCAACGGTATTGACGATGTCCGGCACGGTGCAGCCGCGGGACAGGTCGTTGACGGGCTTGCGCAGGCCCTGCAGCACGGGACCGATGGCCACGGCGTGAGCGGAACGCTGAACAGCCTTGTACAGGTTGTTGCCGGTGTTGATGTCGGGCACGATGAAGACGCTGGCGCGACCGGCCACGGGATCACCGGGCAGCTTGGTCTTGGCGGTGGCGGCGTCCACGGCGGCGTCGTACTGGATGGGGCCGGTGAGCAGAAGTTCAGGGGCCTTTTCCCTGGCGAGACGGGTAGCTTCCTTCACCTTGTCCACGGTGGGACCCTTGCCGGAGTTGCCGGTGGAGTAGGAAAGCATGGCCACGCGGGGTTCCAGACCGAAGGCGGCGGCGGTTTCGGCGGTGGTCACGGCGATGGTGGCGAGCTGTTCGGCATCGGGATCAAGGTTGATGGCGCAGTCGCCGTAGGTGTTCACGCGGTCCTTCAGGCAGACGAAGAAGGCGCTGGACACGATAGAGGCCGTGGGCTTGGTCTTGATGAATTCAAGAGCGGGACGCACGGTGTGGGCGGTGGTGTTCACGGCGCCGGAAACCATGCCGTCGGCCTTTTCCTTGTAGATCATCATGGTGCCGTAGTAGGTGTTGTCGGCCATTTTTTCGCGGGCCTGCTCGATGGTGACGCCCTTCTTGGCGCGCAGCTGAGCGTAGGTTTCCGCAAAGTCTTCAAAGTCGGGAGCCGTCACGGGATTGATGATGGTGGCGCCGTCCACGCTCACGGCAAGTTCCGCGGCGCGGGCGCGGATCTTGGCTTCGTCGCCGAGCAGAATGATGTCGGCCACCTTGCGCTGAATGAGAATGGCGGCAGCCTTGATGAGTCTGTCTTCCTCGCCTTCGGGCAGCACGATGCGCATGGGATGCTTCTGCGCCTGTTCGATGAGGCCGAATTCAAAAAGACGAGGCGTGATGTGACCGTTGCAGGCATCGAGGATGGAAGCGAAGGCTTCGGCCTTGCTGCTGACGGGGAAGGAGAAGTATGCGGCCACGGCCTTTTCGTCTTCTTCGCTCATGCCGGAAAGGAACACGCCGAGAAGTTCCACGCACTGTTCCTTCATCTGGCACTGGAAGGTGGTGACGGTGGCAGCCACTTCGGCGGGCGAGCAGCCTTCGCCGGAGAGGGCGAGCAGCACGGGAGCGCCCATGTTGGCGACGACGCAGGCATTGAGGGCGTTTTCAAAGGCAGCGCTTCTGCCGGCGAAGTCGGTGCCTTCGCAGAGTACGAAGTCGGCGTTTGCGGAAGCTTCCTTGTAGGCGGCCAGAACGGAGTCTATCAGTTCGTTGCCCTTGCCGCCGTTGATGAGTTCAAGAGCGGTTTCGAGACGGGGAACGGGACGGAAAAGAACCGGGGCCTTGGCGGAACCCTTGATGAGATCCATCAGACCGGCGACGGCTTCGGCCTTGCCGGAGTCCGCCGCAAGAGCGGTGACGAAAAGCGTGCGTGTCATGAGGGCGACTCCTTAAAAAGAGATATGCAGCCGGAAAATGAAAAGCCCTTGTAGGGCGAAATTGCCTCGCCAGTGTAATAGGCTGGCAAAATGAGTCAAGAGTCCGGCTCCGTCGCAAAGGACGACTTTTTTGAGTATCTTTTTGTAATCAATGGGGAAATGTCGTTACATAAAAATTGATTGAGCGCTCAATTTAATATACGGAACGGCCTGACCTGCGGGAAAAGCCTCTGCGCACCCGGCAGGAAGGGGAGAGAAGGGCGGGCTGTGCGGCAAAAGAGGCGGAAAAAAGGCCGACGGATGTCGGGGAAGAGAGGGTAAGGCGCTTTATTTTGAGGAGGCCGAAACGTTTTGCCGGAGAGAGGCGGGGCGCGGCGCCGGAAGAAGCACGGGCGGCGATGAACCGGGGGGATCATCCGTGTTCGCAAAGACGGCACGGGAAGAAAATATGAGAGCCGCCCGCAGCAGGAAGATCCTGTGAACTGCGGGCGGCCCGGAAAGAAAAGGCGCTGTTTATTTGAGCTTGAAGACGCGACGTACCGTATCTACGGCCTGCATGGTGTATTCCGGATTGGCCGCCTCATGAAAGCGATCCTTCATGAAGGATATGGGCTCGTGATTGAAGCGTCTCACCAGCGAGCTGGCCATGATTTCCAGCGCCTCGCGGGTGGCATCGTCCACAGGGCCGAGTCGGTGCAGCGTCTTGGCAAGCTCTTCTTCCATGATGCGCTGTCCTCGCTCCACCAGAGCGACGATGGTGGGCTGAAGCGTCAGGGAATCCAGCCACTGATGGAAGGCGAGGGTCTCCTCGTCCACGATGGCGCGGGCACGAACGGCTTCCTTGCGGCGCTCGGCGATGTGCTCCTCCACCACTTCCTTGAGGTCGTCGATATCGTAGAGATAGATGTTGTCCAGCGTATTGACGGAAGGGGCGATGTCGCGGGGCATGGCAATGTCGATGAGAAACATGGGGCGATGCTTGCGCTTTTTGAGCACGTCGCGCATGTCCTGCTCGTGAATGATGGCCTCCGGAGCACCGGTGGAGCTGATCACGATATCGGTGTCGGTAAGGTGATCGAAGAGCTGGTCGAAGGGAACGGCCTCCCCGCCGAGACGATGGGCCAGCTCCTCTGCCTTGGCATAGGTGCGGTTGCACACGCGTATGCGGCGCACGCCCGCCTGCTTCAGATGCAGGGCGGCCAGTTCCGCCATTTCTCCGGCGCCGATGATGAGGGCGTTGTGCCGGCTCATGTCGTCGAAGATCTGCTTGGCCAGTTCCACGGCGGCGTAGCTGATGGAGACCGCGCTGGAGGCGACGCCCGTTTCCGAACGCACGCGCTTGGCCACGGAAAAGGCCTTGTGGAGCAGTCTGTTGATGATGGTTCCCGCGCTGTGGCTCTGGGTGGCCTTGCGGTAGGCGGCCTTGAGCTGACCGAGAATCTGCGGTTCGCCGAGCACGAGGGAATCCAGACTGGAGGCCACGTTGAAGAGGTGGCGGATGGCCTCGTCGTTTTTATATTGATAGAGGTAGGGCTCGAGCTCTTCGACGCTGTGTCCTCTGGCTCTGGCCCAGCATTCCAGGGCGCGCTGCCGGGGAAGATCGCCATCGCCGATCACGAGAACTTCCACGCGGTTGCAGGTGGAGAGAATGAGGGATTCGCTGATGCCGTCGCCCGTGGGGATGGCCCAGGTGTCCGGAGCGCAGAAGTTGGTGAGCGCGAACTTTTCGCGCACCTCCACGGCGGCGGTGCGATGGTTGATGCCTATGAGATGAATGGTGCTGTTCATGACGGTCCTGAGAAAAAAGAGTGTGGCGGGCGAAGATACGCTTTAAAGAAAGCGCAGGCCGCTAGAAGCCGTGCTGCGTGGAGAGAACGGTGTTCACCACGAACATGGAGAACAGCGACGCGGCGAAAATGATGATGGCAAGAATGGCAGGCTTGCGCCCGCGCCAGCCGAGAGCCTGACGCTGATGGAAGAGCAGCGCGTACACGGCGAGAATGAGCAGGGAGATCCATTCCTTGAAGTCTCCGCTCATAAAGCTTCCCCAGCTGATGCGGGCCCAGAGAAAGCCGCAGAGCACGCCGAGGCTGTAGCAGGGGAAACCGATGAGCGTGGCAAGGGCGTTCACTCTGTCGAGCGCGCCGAGGGCGGGCAGATCCTTGCGGAAACCTTCCAGCGGAGTCTTGCGCTTGATGGAGGATTCCTGCCAGAGAAACAGCGTGCCTGCGCCTGCGGCCACGGCCATCACGCCCACACCGACGAAGATGGCGGCCAGATGCAGAACGAAGAGCGGGCCGGTCATGGTCATGGTTCCCGGGGTATGGGCAAAGCCTAAAGCGCACGCGCCGAGGAAGAAGGCCCACGGCGCAACGAAGTGAAGAACGATGTCCATGTTCTGACGGCGGGACATGAGAAGACCCGTAAGCGCCAGGAACCAGGAGAGCGGCAGCAGGTAGAAGCCGCGGGATACGTCGCTGAAGGCGCCTCCTGCAAGGCTGCAGATAAGCCAGAGCGTGTGCAGGGCAAAGCCGCCCGTGCAGAGCAGACAGGCCAGTTTTTTCACCCGTGCGGAGCGGCCGAGCACGCCTGCCAGCGAGGCGACGGTGGCCAGAGCGTAGAGGGCCAGACACAGGTAGGAGAAAACGTCAGTCCAGTTCATGGAAAATCTCCTCGGCGGAAAAGGAAAGAGAGGCGGGAAGCAGCGGACGGATGAGTTCGTCCGCCCTGGAGGCATCCCTGCGGGCAAGCGCGTCCATAAGATGATCGCGCAGCGGACGCGCGCACAGCGCGCGGAAAATATCGGCATCGGCGTCGCTGCCAAGCCCGAGAGCCAGCAGGCGGGGGCGCAGGGCCTTCAGCAGCAGGGCAAGATGGGCATAGCCGTTCTGAAGCCATTCTCCGAGATCATTCTTCAGCGCTCTGGCCAGAGCGGGGCTGCATCCGCTGGTGGAAAGCGCCAGCGTGACGGGACCCTTTTCCACCTGAGCGGGAACGAGAAAGCTGCCCCTGACGCCCTGTTCCAGCGGACCTGCCACGTTGCAGAGCACGCCCGATGCCCGGCACAGTCTGGCAATGGCCGAGTTCACGGTTGCCGAGGGCGTGGCGGCAAAAACCAGCGTGCAGCCGTTCATGTCTTCGGGGCAGAATCCGCGCCGTTCCAGCGTGAGCGAAGCGGCGGGATACCCGGCGGCCGTCTCGCGTACGGCCTTTTCGTCCATGTCGGGATCCACGACCAGCACGGAGGCGGGTGAGCAGGCGAGAAGCGCGGCGAGCTTGCGCCGACCCACGGCTCCGGCCCCCACCAACAGACAGCGGGCTTCGGCAAGACTGAGGAACAAGGGATAATAACGCATGGGCATGGGTATAGCCTTTACCGGAGCGCTCGTCCAGAGACAGATCGATCCCATCGGAGAATAAAGGGGAAAAACGCTGGACTAATGTGGAAAAAAGCAGTAGGGTTCTCCGACTTGAATCTTCAACGCTGCGGTAAATCGGGCGACTAGGCGACTGTCCGCCTACCAGGGTGGGTATGGGCGTACCCGTGGGTCCGCAAATCATCTGAGGAGTGTACCATGAAAGAAGGCATCCATCCCAAAGTGTACAAGGCCAAGCTTGTCTGCGCCTGCGGCAATGTTGTGGAAGTTCTTTCCACCAAGGGCGAAACCGTGAACGTGGAAATCTGTTCCGCCTGCCATCCTTTCTTCACCGGCAAGCAGCGCTTCGTCGATACTGCCGGCCGCATTGACCGCTTCCGCAAGAAGTACGCCAAATTCGCGAAGTAACGCTTGTTCCGGCGTCGCATCGAGCCGGGAACGAGCGGAACCTCCCCAGGCTTTCCCTGGGGAGGTTTTTGAGTTTGGAGTTTCGTCTTTTCAGGTATGTCGGAAAAGGTCATTCGCCCGCCTGTCTGCCGCCTTGCAGAAAAAAACGGGCTGCTTGAAGAAGATTTTTCTCTCGATACGACGTCCCGCAACGTCCGGCGGAAACGTCTTCAGGACAGGGCATGAAAAAGTTTCCTTCTTTTCTGCGTCTCATGATGCTCACCGGCGAAAGCTGCGCGCTGCCGCTCGTGGGCGGTCAGGCCGTCATGGAAGGCGTGCTCATGCGCAACGGAGCCTCCTATGCGCTGGCCGTGCGGCGTCCTTCCGGCAGCATTTCCGTGGAAAGCCGCCGCTGGCGTTCGCTGGGGCCGGAAGGCCTGAGAGGCGTCCGTTTCCTGCGCGGATTTCCCGTCATGGTGGAAACGCTGTCCAACGGCATACGGGCGCTGAACCGTTCGGCCGACCTTTCCCTCGGAGACGACGACTCCGCCCCCATGACCCGCTGGCAGGTCGTGCTCAGCCTGTTCATGGCGCTTTTTGCCGCGGTGCTGCTTTTCGTGGCCGCGCCGCATCTTCTGGCCACGGCCATGCAGTGGCTGGGACTTTCCGGAGACATGAAGGGCCTTTCGTTTCATCTCTGGGACGGGCTTTTCAAGTTTCTCATGTTCATCGGCTACATTGCCGCCATATCCTTCATGCCCGACATCCGCCGCGTGTTTCAGTATCACGGCGCGGAACACAAAACCATTCATGCCTTTGAAAAGGGCGGCATGGTCACGGTGCAGACGGCCCGCGCGTGTTCGCGCCTGCATCCGCGCTGCGGCACCACGTTTCTTCTTTTCGTGCTTTCCGTGGCCATCATGCTTCATGCGGTGCTGGTTCCCCTGCTGCTTTCGGTATGGGATCCTTCCTCGGCCGTCGTTCGCCATGCGGGCATCGTGTTTTTTAAAATACTGCTGATAGTGCCGGTGAGCGCACTGGCCTATGAGATCATACGCTATGCGGCCGTGTTGAAGAATGGCTTCTGGGGCAGAATTCTGCGTGCTCCGGGCCTTTTTCTTCAGCTTTTGACCACACGGGAGCCGGATGACGATCAGCTCGAGGTTGCCGTGGCCGCGCTTCGCGAGGCGCTCGGGCCGGAAAGCCCCTTTGCCGCCCGTTTTGAATCCCCTGACACTACCGTGACGGAGTAACTATGTTTGCGAAACTGGAAAATCTGGAAAAACGATATGAGGAACTGGAGCAGAGCCTTGCCGACCCTGCCGTGCTGTCCGATCCCGAACAGTACCGCAAGACCGCCAAGGCGCGCGCCGATGTGGAACCTGTTGTTCTCGCCTACAGGGAGTATCGCGATCTCCAGAAACAGCTTGAGGAAAACAAGGAACTTCTGAGCGACGAGGATCACGACATCCGCGACATGGCGCAGGAGGAGATCCGGCGCATTGAAAAGGAGCTGCCGGAACGCGAGCACAAGCTGCGCCTCATGCTGCTGCCCCCGGATCCTCTGGATGAAAAGAACACCGTGCTCGAAGTGCGCGCCGGTACCGGCGGCGACGAAGCGGCGCTCTTTGCCGCCGACCTTTTCCACATGTACTGCCGCTATGCCGAAATGCAGCACTGGAAGGTGGAAATCATTTCCGAAATGCCCACCGATGCCGGCGGCTACAAGGAAGTCATCGCGCTGGTTTCCGGCAAGCGCGTGTACAGCCGTCTGCGCTATGAATCCGGCACGCACCGCGTGCAGCGTGTGCCCGCCACGGAATCGCAGGGCCGCATCCATACTTCCGCCGCCACCGTGGCCGTCATGCCCGAAGCCGAGGAAGTGGACGTGAATCTCCGTCCGGAAGATCTGCGCATCGACGTGTACCGCGCTTCCGGCGCGGGCGGTCAGCACGTCAACAAGACCGAATCCGCCGTGCGCATCACGCATATTCCCACGGGCATCGTGGTCACCTGCGAAGACGAACGCTCCCAGCACAAGAACAAGGCCCGCGCCATGAAGGTGCTTGCCTCGCGTATTCTTCAGGCGGAGCAGGAAAAGCAGCACGCCTCAGAAGCGGCGGAACGTCGTTCCCAGGTCGGTTCCGGCGACCGCTCCGAACGTATCCGCACCTACAACTTCCCGCAGGGCCGCGTGACCGATCACCGCATCAATCTTACCATGTACTCTCTTGACCGCTTCATGGAAGGCGAAATCGAAGATATGGTGGAAGCCCTTGCCTCTCAGGCTCAGGCCGACGCCCTGAAGGCCGAAATGGAGTAAACAGCGGGAGGCTGACATGAGTCAGGACTGCACCGAAGGCGCATCCGGCACCGAGTCGGGCGTCACGCTGGAGGAAGAGCTGAAGGAACCGGCCATGTTCCGGGTGCTCCTCCATAACGACGATTACACGACGATGGATTTCGTCGTCAAAATTCTGGAAGAGGTCTTCCATAAAACGCAGGAGGAGTCCGTCACCATCATGCTCTCCGTTCACGAGAAGGGCACGGGGGTGTGCGGCGTGTACCCCCGCGAGATAGCGGAGTTCCGCGTGGCGCAGGTGGCGAGCCGTGCCCAGGCGGCGGGGTTCCCTCTCCGCTGTACCATGGAAGAGGAATAGCAGGAAAGGCGGTCGTTTTTTGAAACGGCCGCCTTTTTCTTCCTCTGCGGTACGGTGAGGATCCGGGGAGCTTTTTTTCGGCCGCAGGAGAGCGGGCTGCCCGTTTCCGGGGGATTTTCTGCGTCCCGAAAGCCGAGCGCCGCCGCACGCGGGAAGACGGAATAAGGTTGTTCTGCCGGGCGCCGGACACGGAGAGGACGGCATGCAGCGGCAGCTTGCAATCTCCGGTACACGCAGGTACAATAGGAGAATGTTTCCAGAAAAAAGGGGTATCCGTCGATGATGGCACGTTCTCTGATGCAGGCGCTGGCGCTCGCCGTCATGGAAATGCGTTCGCGCCGCCACGAATGTCTTACCGTGGAACATGTTCTGCTCGCCATGACCCGCGAGCAGCTCGGTCGTGTCATACTCAAGGGCTGCGGTGCGGATCTGCCCACGCTGCGGCATCAGCTCGACGAGTATCTTTCCCGCTATCTTCCTGCCGTGGGGCCGGAGCAGCCCGAACCTGAAAGCGAGGTCCTGCAGACCGAGGCTCTGGAGAGAGTGCTGGAAAGGGCGCTTGCCCATGTGCAGTCCTCCGGTCGCAAGGATGCCGACGTGGGCGACGTGCTCGCCGCCATGTTCGAGGAACCCGACTGCTGGGCGGCGTTCTATATGCGCAAGCAGGGTGTGGACAGATTGCGGGTGCTGGAGTTCATTTCTCACGAACTGCCGGAAATTCTGCGGCAGGCGGCCCGCAGGCGCAGCAGCGAAGCGGCGGAAAAGCCTCAGCAGGAGGAAGCTCCTCAGGCGTCTGCCCTGGAACGGTATGCCGTGGACCTGGTGGAAAAGGCAAAACAGGGGCGCATTGATCCTCTGGTCGGGCGTGAGAACGAGCTGGCCCGGCTTTTTGAAGTGCTTTCCAGGCGTCGCAAGAACAATCCTCTTCTGGTGGGGGAGCCGGGTACCGGCAAGACCGCCATTGCCGAAGGACTGGCCTATCGCATCGCCCAGGGAAACGTGCCTCGCGCCTTCCGTTCCATTGCCGTCTATTCCCTTGACTTAGGCTCGTTGCTTGCCGGATCCAAGTACCGCGGCGACTTTGAAGCCCGCATCAAGGACGTGGTGAGCGAGCTTCGGCAGAAGCCCGGCTCCATTCTCTTTATTGACGAGATTCATACCATCGTAGGCGCGGGAGCCACCAGCGGCGGCTCCATGGACGCGTCCAATCTGCTCAAGCCCGTGCTGGCCGCCGGGGAGCTGCGCTGCATCGGCTCCACCACGCATGAGGAATACCGCAATCATTTTGAGAAGGACCGCGCGCTGAGCCGCCGTTTTCAGTGCATCGACGTGCGCGAGCCTTCGCAGGAGGACTGTCTGGCCATCCTGAAGGGCCTGCAGGACCGCTATGAGAAATTTCACGGCGTCCGCTATTCGAAGGGCGCCGTTCAGGCGGCCGTGGAACTTTCGGCACGCCATGTTCAGGATCGTCTTCTGCCGGACAAGGCCATCGACGTCATGGACGGGGCGGGCGCTGCCGCCAGTCTGAAGCCCGGCTTCCGCCGGGGGGCCGTGGTGTCCGTGCAGGATATCGAACGCGTGGTGGCCCGCATGGCAGGTATTCCCGCCCGCAGCGTGAGCCGCGGAGAGAAGGAGAGGCTGCAGACGCTGGGCGCGGATCTTCGTGCCCGCGTGTTCGGACAGGATCAGGCCGTGGACGGCATTGTCCGGGCCATTCTGCGTTCCCGCGCGGGACTCAGCCGGGAAAATCGGCCTGCGGCGTCGTTTCTTTTTCATGGTCCTACCGGCGTGGGCAAGACCGAGCTTGCCAAGGCGCTGGCCGAACTTCTGGACGTGTCCTTCGTGCGCTTCGACATGAGCGAATACATGGAAAAGCATGCCGTGGCCCGTCTCATCGGCTCGCCTCCCGGCTATGTGGGCTTTGAGCAGGGCGGACTTCTGACGGAAGCCATCCGCAAGACGCCTCACGCCGTGCTTCTTCTGGACGAAGTGGAAAAGGCGCATCCGGATATCTACAATGTTCTTCTTCAGGTCATGGACTACGCCACGCTCACCGACAATACCGGTCGCAAGGCCGACTTCCGCAATGTGGTGCTCATCATGACCACCAATGCCGGTGCGAGGGAAATGGCGCAGGCTCCCGTGGGCTTCTGGTCCACGAGCAGCGCGTCCGACCGCAGCGCAGGCGCCGTGGAGCAGACTTTCAGTCCGGAATTCCGCAACAGACTCGATGCCATGATTCCCTTCCACAGTCTGAGTCGCGATCTTATGGAACGCATCGTGGACAAGGCCGTGGCCGCGCTTGCGCCGGGACTGGCCGCACGCCGCGTGACGCTTACGCTGACCGATGCTGCAAGACGCTGGCTGGCCGATCACGGCTTCGATCCCCGCATGGGCGCGCGTCCTCTTCAGAGAGTGGTGCGCAGCGAGGTGGAGGATCAGCTGGCGGAGCTTTTGCTTTTCGGCGGTCTGGAAAAGGGCGGTGTCGTGCAGGCCGATGTGAAGAGCCCGGATGCGCCGCATCTGGAATTTACGGTAAGCAGGCAGTAGCGTCATGGCGGCCCATCTTGTCTGGATGCCCGAAGGCGGGCCGCTGTGGTTTCCTCCCGTGAGCGATGCCGTGGAGGGCGGTCTGCTCATGGCGGGCGGCGATCTTTCGACGGAACGGCTGCTGTATGCGTATTCGCAGGGCATTTTTCCGTGGTTCGACGAAGATTCTCCCATTCTCTGGTGGTCGCCTGATCCGCGCTGCGTCCTTTTTCCGGAAAAACTCCATGTGAGCGGCAGCCTGCGCCGGGTGCTCAACAGCGGGCGCTTTACGTTCACGGTGGACGCCTGTTTCGGCAGAGTCATCCGGGCCTGCGCCGAAACGCCTCGCGCCGGTCAGGACGGAACATGGATCGTGCCTGATATGATCGAGGCCTATGAGCGCCTGCACGCTCTTGGGCATGCCCATTCCGTTGAAGTGTGGCAGAACGGCGAGCTCGCAGGCGGCTTGTACGGCGTGCAGAGAGGAGAAGCGTTTTTCGGGGAATCCATGTTTCACTGGCGGGTGCTTCCAAGGCGGCCGTGGTGCATCTGACGGCATGGCTGCGGGAGAGGGGCGTGAAAATGGTGGACTGCCAGCAGACGACGCCTCACATGCTGCACCTGGGGGCCGAGGAGATCCCGCGCTCCCTTTTCCTTGCCAGACTCGGCGAACTGTACCGGGATTGAGCCGAAATTTTTTCATCACCATTCACGCAAGGAGAACATCATGAGCGATGTCGTGGAATTCGAACATACCCCGCAGGGATTTACCGTGCGTACGGGTCATCCGCTGCTGGGCGACATTCACGCCGACTATACCAGTGTCAGCCCGGACAGAAGACTGGGAACGGCCCGTGCCTTTCTTGTGAGCGCTGCTCTTGACTGCTTCTGCGGCACGCTGAGTGCGGCGCTTCTGGCCCGCGACGTGCAGTACAAGCGCATTGTCGGAACCGGAAGGGCGGAAAAGAAGGAAAAGGACGGCGTTTCCTTCGTGACGGCCGTGGATCTGGACGTCCGCGTGGAAGTGGACGAAGCCGATCGCGAAACGCTGGATCACTGCCTCAAGATTGTGAAGGGATGCATGATTACCCGTTCGCTCATGGAAGGCATAGAGGTCCGGGTGAACGCCGTACCGGCCTGATTTCAGAACCCTGTTCAGCCCCCGTGCAGATCGCGGGGGATTTTTTGCGTTCTTTTTGCTCTTTCTTTCTGCGACAATGCGCTGGCCGGAATATGTCTTTTCCGCATGCAACGCTGTGAAATGGCGCGGCATTGTCAGAAAAGTTGCTTTGTCGTACTATGCCGCTGCTGGAGCTTTCCATTCCGGAAGACTCCTGATGACCCTGAGGAGGGTTTATGAACAGGTTTTTTGTTTCAGCGGCTGTCGCCGCGGCGGTTTTCGGTCTTGCCGGTCAGGCCGGTGCTCTGCCTGAACCGGATATGTCCCCCAAGTATACGTATGAACTGAAGGACGTGATGAAGGTCGACGGTCGTCAGGGTGTCGCCTGCGACGGCAAGTACATCTATGTAAGCTGCAGCAAGGCCCTGTACAAGTATGACATGGAAGGCAAGCTCGTTCTGAAGAACGACAAGCCCTTTGAAACCGGCTATACCAAAGCCGTGAATCACCTCGGTGACATCGACGTGTACAACGGCGAAATCTACTGCGGCGTGGAAAACTTCATGGACGGCGTGGGCAAGGACATTCAGGTGTCCGTGTATGATGCCAATACCCTGAAGTTCAAGAGGGCCTTCCCCTTCAACGAGGCTTCCGGTCAGCAGGAAACCTCCGGCATCACCGTGGATCCGGTAAAGGGCACCGTATGGATGTGTTCCTGGGTGGGAGAAGAATCCGGACGTTATCTCTATGAGTACGATCTCGACGGAAACTACCTGCGCAAGGTGCATCTGCAGCCCGTGCCACAGTGGGTGCAGGGTGTGTTCTACTATGACGGATCCCTGTTCCTGACCGCCGATGACGGCACCGCCGACGAGAACGAGCCTGATCATCTGTACCGTGTGGACATTTCTTCGGCCAGCAATGCTCCCGTCATTCTGGAAAAGACCTTTACCGAAGCCATCCGTCAGGGTGAGATCGAAGGCCTGTGCGTGGATCCTTCCACCGGCGACCTGCTCGTGCATCAGAATCGCGGCGCTCAGATCGTGCTCGGCATGACCAAGGGACTGTATCCCGGTTATAAGAGTGAAGTGCATGAAATTTATCGTTATAAGATGACTCCCGTAAAGTAGGTTCCCTATTTTCGGAACTCACGGAGTTCGATGCTTCGGCGGAAAACGTGCCGATGGCTGCGTATCCGTTTTTTTTGAAGTGTCTCTCCGCGGGATTCAGACGATCCTGTCGGATCCGGCCCCTGTCGCATGGCGGCAGGGGCTTTTTGGTTAAAAGAAAACCCCCAGCTAGGCTGTGGGTTCCCGAAAACTTATAGT
>OOCM01001390.1_pt1 | contig 19283 bp, 20 predicted proteins | sample 1671111 | NCBI WGS metagenome assembly OOCM01 (sample SAMN06348123, study PRJEB24527) | human gut metagenome | biome: human gut; feature: ankylosing spondylitis patient; material: feces | host: Homo sapiens | place: China | collected 2015-10 | reverse complement strand
TGAAAAAGCTTGCTACTCTTCTTCTGGCTGCCGGCATGGTTGTTGCCGCTTCCGCTCCTGCGTCCGCTGTGGACGTGAAGATGGACGGCGAATATGTGTTCACCTTCATCTCCGGTCAGCGTCTCGTTTCCGGCGACAACTTTGACGGCGCCGGTCAGCGCTTCCGTCTCGGCATGACCTTCACCGCTTCCGAAGATCTCTCCGGCTATGTGCAGCTGCAGGCCGGTATCGGTGAACATGACAATACCTCTTATGACTGGGGCACCAACAACAACGCCAAGACCAAGCTCGGCGTTCGTCAGGCTTATGTCGACTGGATGATCCCCAACACTACCGTCAAGGTTCGTATGGGTAAGCAGCTTGTTGGTCTTCCCACCGACGCTTTCGGCAAGAACGCCATCATGCATCCCGGCCTGAACAGCCGTGACGGCGTGGTGCTCTCCAGCCCCGTGACCGAATGGCTCGACGTGACCGCCTTCTGGGTGCGCGCTGGCTATGGCGTGTATGATGATGTTGAAGAGGCTGTCTCCGCTGGTAACAATGACACCAGCCTCACTCCCAAGGCTGATATGTTCGCTGCCTCCGCTGCCATGAAGTTCGACGGCTTTGCCGTGACCCCCTATGTTGCGTATGGTGCCTTTGATCAGGGTTCCGTGGTTCAGGACGGCCCCGCTGGCAAGGATGGTGGCCTCGCTGCTTCCGGCAACGCCTACTGGTTCGGCGTGACCTCTACCCTGAGCTACTTCGATCCCTTCACGCTGAAGCTCTCCGGTGCCTATGGTCTGGCCAATCTTGACAGCGCTGACAATGTCTGGAACGACCGTTCCGGCTGGTATGTGCAGGCCAAGGCTTCCTACAAGACCGCTTATGGTACCCCCGTTCTGGGCGCCTGGTACGGCTCCGGTGACGACCGTGACGCTCAGTATGCCAAGCAGGGCTGGATCCCCACTCTCGGTGGCCGTTTCCATCCTACCTTCAGCCTGACCCCCAACGAATACGGCCTGTATGATCCTCAGGTCGTTGGTCACCACAACATCGCCGGCACCTGGGGCGTTCAGGCCGGTATCGAAGACGTCAGCTTCCTTGAAGATCTGACCCACGCCTTCACCGTGACCCTGTGGAAGGGCACCAACAGCGATGCCAACTCTCTGAATGAGAATCCCATCGTTTACATGACGAATTCTGATACTGCTGTCGAATTCAACCTCGACAACACCTACATGATCTACAAGAACCTGGCCGCCAACCTGCAGCTCGCCTACATCATCAACGACTTTGATAAGGACGATCATGCTGGCCTCAAGAAGGTTGACGAAGACGCCTGGAGCGCCGCTCTCAGCTTCGCCTACAAGTTCTAATTCGATACGGGGCTGCCCCGTGTTGAACTGAACCGGTTTACACGGGAGAGGATGCAAGTCCTCTCCCGTTTTAGTATCAGCTTTTGTAACCTAAGAGGGCTGATGCCCGCCTTGCATGGATACCCCCTCTGCGGTTCGTATATGCCGGAACAATTGACAGATATCGACATCAAGTGCACAGGCCAGTTTTTCCAGTGTTGCCAGCTTGCATGTGGAGATTCTGCCGTCTCGTGCTCTGGCGATGGTGTCGGGAGCAACCTGTGACAAAAGTTGCAGATCTTCATAGGTCATATTCTTTTTTTTCATTATTATTCCGAGATTACTGATAATAGGCATACAACCTCCGTTTGGGGAGAAGTCGGGAGCTCTTGACGGATACTAGGCCATAACCTAGTATGAATGGACATAAGGCCAATAAGCACCGGATGTGTCTGGGCTCGCTGTCCTTATCCGGTCAAGTTCCTGCAGCTCGTTCCTCCATTCATAAAACAAAAAACGATCTGAGAGCTGCTCTATGCTATACAGCCTGAAAAAACAGCTTTCTGTTCCTGATCTTCATCTGCTTATCGCCACCTCCGATACAGCGGTGATGAGAAATATTTTTTCGTATCTGGAGCCAATGGGCTATCAGCTTGACAGTGCCGTGGACAGTGAAGAGGTCAGAAACTGCCTTAAGACATCCTCTTATGACGCGCTTATTATAGATGCGCAGTTTACGGATCTTAATGGCATCCCTCTTTATACCTGCCTCCGCATAGACCGGGTCAGCTGTCCCATCATTCTGCTGGTTCCCGAGAATACTTTGGAAAATCTGCCGCGCTATTTGAACTGCGGTGCCGATGATATCGTAACCAGTCCTCTGCATCTTCTGGAGCTTGAGGCAAGAGTTCTTGCAGCCATACGCCTTGCAAAGGCACATTTCGCTTCAGACCGACTGACCTGGGCAGGAATAGAGCTCGATTTGCAAAAGCATACCGTCACCTGTGATGGTAATAATCTTCATCTGCCTCCTATGGCATTTACCATTTTAGCTCGTCTCATGAAGTCGGCTCCCAATGTCGTCAGCCGAAGTGAACTGCAGAGTGAACTTTATGGCGATACTCCTCCCAATAGTGACGCACTCCGTACCTATATTCATACATTGCGTTCCCGACTGGAACAGCAGAATAAGCCCATTTTGAAAACAGTTCCGCGTATTGGTTTTCGTTTGACGAACATGCCTTAGCGGTTTTGAGTTTTCCTCCTTGTATAGGCGCTGATGCCGTATTTCTTGAAAGAGAAACGGTATCGGCGTTTTTTTATGATCAATATAAAAGTATTTTTACTGTTATATAGGAAAAAATATGGTTTATTATGGTTTTTAATCTATAAAATTAATATAAATCTTATCAAATTATGTTTATTTTGTATAGTAATTGTTTTTCAGATAATAAGTAACAGAAGTTATGATAGAACAACTTGAGCTGTTAACATATTTTTATCAGTTCTTTAAATGATGCCAAAAGTCAAGCATATGTTACAATTTGAAAGATAGCACGAGCCTATGTGCTTACCGTTCAAGCACCATGTTTTTAGCGCAGAACATTCCTGCATTGGCTGTTTTTGATGGATGCTTGGACTGTAAAAATGGAGATTTTTCGCGGATTATTCCTGCGAAAATATGTTTTTTATGAAAAAATCACGATGTTAACGCTGCAAAATGACAAAAAATGGAATAAAAAAGCGCTGCCTTGCAGACTATTGCAGTAAGCAGCGCTTGATGGAGAGGGATTACCAGCTCAGCGAAACTCGGAATGAGCATTCCGAGAATCCGGGGGCCTCCGGTTCCACCCCGATGTCCAGAGGGAATCCGTGGATGGCGGCAATGCGTCTGACGATGGAAAGTCCCAGTCCGCTGCCGTTTCTGGTCTGTCCCGGCGGGCGGAAGAATCGTTCGCCGAGGCGTGAGATATACTCGTCGGGAAGAGGCGCGCAGTCGTTCTGCACGGTGAGATGATGCTCTTCCAGCGTAACCCGGATGAGACCGCCCTTCGTCGTATAGGATGCCGCGTTTTCCAGAAGGTTGCGCAGAAGCATGGAGAGCAGCGTAGGATTGCCCGGTACATCGTTTTTCAGAGAACTTATCCGGGATTCCAGACGGATGCCCTCGGCTTCGAGACGGGGACGGTAGTCCGGCAGATAGTCTTCCAGAAGCTGTGTCCAGTTTACCGGGGTAAGGTCATTCTGCGGAACCCGGCCTTCCGCGTAGTTCGCCTCGAGTCTGGAAAGGGCGAGCAGCTGGTCGATGAGGCGCGAGCAGCGGTCGATGCCCTGTCTGAGGAAGGACAGGGCCGCCATGCGGGTTTCCCCGTCAAGGCCCGGCTGCGCCGCTACCTGGGCCTGAATACGAAGTCCTGCCAGGGGGGTGCGCAGCTCATGCGCCGCATCGGAAATGAAGGAACGCTCCCGAGTCAGCATGTCTCTGGTGCGGATGAAGAATCCGTTCAGGGATTCGGCCATGGGCAGCACTTCCGACGGCAGACGCTGCAGATCCAGCGGCGTGGTATCCTCAGGCGTGCGGGAGCGCAGTTTGTCGGCAATGGAATGAAGCGGGGCCAGTTCTCTGGTCAGAATGATGAAAAGACCTGCCAGAAGAACGGGAATGAGCAGCAGCCACGGAATAATCTGGCCTTCCAGCATTTCCAGCGCCATGTCCTGCCGGTAGTCCAGCTCCTGACCTACGGCGATGACATGGTTTCCGTCGCTGGAGTTCATCCACAGAATGCGCCACATATCGTCCTTGCCGTGCAGCGGCACGTTGACGAAGCCCCGGCGCTGATCTTCGAACGGAAAGCGCTGAGCATTTTTACTGTCGGCAAGCAGCAGCGTGCCGTCACGGGAGAAGACCGCAAAGGAGATGGCTTCCTCTTCCAGATCGCCGAAGGAATGTTTTTTGACGCCGGGAAGCATGGCCTCGATGCGTGGCAGTTTTTCCGGGGGGCGCGTCAGATCGGCCACGGCAAGCGTTCTGGTGACGAGCATCTGCTGGGAGTCGAAAAACTCGTTGATGTAGTCACGGCAGATGTGCCAGGCAAAGAGCGCCGCGGTAAGCCAGGCGACGAGCATGAAAAGGGAAAAGAACAGGCTCAGCCTGAGTCGCAGACTCCTGCGGCTTACGGGCAGAGCCATGATGCGCCCCCATGCCGAACCGGCGAGGCTCCCTGCCCGAATACTTACGGCGGGCAGGAGTTTTTTCAGCAGGCGGAAGGCGCGAAGCAGAATTGCCGCTGCTCCGGCAGCCGTTTTTTTCAGTCGGGCAGGGCAGGGTGACATCAGGATTCTCCCAGGGTGTATCCTACGGCATGAACGGTTTTGATGAAGCCGCTTCCCAGTTTTCGGCGTATGCGGTGAACCAGTACTTCCACGGAGTTGCTGCTGACTTCCTCGCCCCAGGGATACAGCTTTTCCTCAATGGCGCTGCGGGAAAGAACGCTTTGCCTGTTCAGAAGAAGCAGCTCCACGAGCATGACTTCCTTCTGCCCCAGAGCGACAGGCTGTCCGTTCAGGGATACGGTTCTTGTCAGCGGATCGAAGCTGACGGCGCCGTGGACGAGCTGATGGCTTGTCACCCCGTGTCTGCGGCGGACAAGAGCGCGAAGTCTGGCCGCCACCTCATCCAGATCAAAGGGCTTGCCGAGATAGTCGTCCGCGCCGAGATTCAGGCCTTCCACACGCTGGCTGATGGCATCCCTTGCCGTAAGAATCAGAACAGGGATGTCGCTTCCTGAACTTCGCCAGCTTTTCAGTATGTCGAGTCCGTCCATGCCGGGCAGACCGAGATCGAGGATGGCGGCGTCGTATTCCGCCGAAGAAAGGGCCTTCTGCCCCAGCGTGCCGTCCTGAAACCAGTCTACGGCGAAACCCAGAGCCGGAAGTCCCATTTTAAGACCGTTGCCTATGAGAACATCATCCTCGATCAGAAGAATGCGCATGGATCTCCCCTTGTGCTTTTCCGGCGCATTTCCGGGGAAGGAAATGCGCCGGCGTTTTCCTACTTCTTGACGATGCGGTCAACGTCTATTTCCAGTTCGTGCCAGTCCTTTTCCACTTCGCCGTAGATTTCCACCACGTCGTTGGGGCCGACGCTCTGACCGCGCCAGTGCTTGTCGTCGATATCCACGTTGATGGTGCCGGTTTCATCCTGGAAAACATAGTGCTTTCCGCCGAGGTGCTGGGTGATGCGGCCTCTGAGAGCCACGTGGGCATCGTCGCGCATGTCCTTGGCCTGTTCAACGGTATTGATGGCAGGACCGGGGCCGGTGTAACCGCCGTTTCTCTGGGTGTAGCCTCCGTCCGGCCCCTTGGCAAGGGCGCTGGAAACGCCGAGGGTGAGCATGAGGGCGAGCGCGGCGCTGAGAGCAAGCGGCAGGCGGGAGGTGCGGCGGGAAAGGGCGGGGAGATTCTTTCGGGTGAGGGTAATGGGATGCATAGTCATGGTTTCCTCCGGAAACGTATATGTTGTTTATTGTGGTAACCTTTTCCAGTTGAGGTCAGTAAAGCACCGGAAACTTACAGGCTCCTTACATCAGGAAAAATTTTTCTTTTTTTGAAAAAATAACGCCCCTCGGCAGGGGGCGTGAAGAGGGCTGCGAGACTCGGGCGCGGAGCGGAAAAGGCCCGCCCCTTTTTCAGTGCGCCATCGGGCAGAAGCGGGGCAGATGGAAGATGCGTGCGGCCGCCGCTCCCGAGATGCCGAAAAAGATGACGGGCCGGCCTGTGTCCAGATAGTTGACGAAGGTGCCGTTGCACAGCGTGCTGCCGGTGCAGAGAATGAGTTCGGGCCACTCCAGCACGGCGCTTCGGTACGCGGCTGTTCCGTGCTCTATGGTGATGCCGGAACGTTCGCTGCCCACAAACTGAGGATTCATGTCCAGCACGCGCAGGGAAAACTCCTGCGACAGGCGCGCCGTGAGCGCGGGCTGGTAGCCGATCAGCGTGATGCGGGGCGAACCGAAATGTTCCCGGATGTGAGCGGCATGGGCTTCGGCGCATTGTTCCAGCTCATCGTTGCGGCAGTGCACGGTATGGTCGATGTCGCCCGTGTAGCGCATGACGGCGTTGAGCGATGCCACAAGAAGTCCCCGGCTGTGGGAGTCACTCTCGGGATCGAGACTCAGAATGTCTTCCAGCGTACCGTCGAAGTCCGAAGGGGCATCGGTAAAGGCCTGTCCGAAGGCCTCCCCGAACTCCGCCTGCAGCATGACCTCTCTGTCCGCAAGAATGGGATAATCCCTGCGGCGGGTGTTGCCGATGGCTTCCTCCGGAGAAAGTCCCCGGCTCTTCAGCCGTATGGGGCTTTGCTCCAGGTGATGGCGTTTGATAAGGCTTTCCAGTTCCTGCCTGAGGCGTCGGTAGAGTTCCTGTGCGGTCATGCGTCCTCCAGACCGAGAAAGGCGTTGAGTTCGGTATTGCTGCTGTGCTCGAAAAGAGCTTCCGACGAACGGATGCAGAGCATGTTTCCCCCGGCCATGATGCCGATGCGCGAGGCCAGTCTCTGGGCTTCTCTGAAATCATGCGTGACGAAGAGCACGGCGCAGTTGAATTTTTCGGGAATTCCTTCCATCTCCTCGTAGAGACGCTTTTTCGTTGCCGGATCCAGCGAGGAGAACGGTTCGTCGAGAAGCAGCAGATTCGGTTTGAGGATCAGGGCACGGGCCAGGGCCGCGCGCTGGCGTTCCCCGCCGCTCAGGGTTTGCGGATACTGCCTGAGTGCGTGCCCTATGCCGAGAAGCTCGGTAATGGCCTTGACCTGCTCTTCCTGATCCTTCCTGGGCACGCGGCGTACGCGAAGACCGTAGGCCACGTTGTCCTGCACGGTCATGTGAGGAAAGAGGGCGTAGTCCTGATACACGAATCCGATGCGCCGCTCCGCCAGAGGGATGTCCTGAACCGGGGTGCCGTAGAGAAGTACCTGTCCTTTTTCCGGCGGATAAAAGCCTGCTGCGGATTCCAGAAGAAGCGTCTTGCCCGCGCCGGTGCGGCCGAGAATGGCGAACATTTCCTTCTCCTGCAGGGAAAAGGAAATGTCCCTGATGTGCATGCTTCCCCGGGTGAGGCAGAAATGATCAAAGACGAGGGGCGTCATGACCACGACACTCCTTCCATGCGGCTGGCGGCGCGCTTGTGCAGCAGCGTGGAGAGCAGAAGCGCCGCTCCGGAAATGCCGAGAAGAATGATGGCGGAAGCCATGGCCATGCCGTTGTCGCCCGTGCTGATGTTGAGATAGATGCTTGCCGGAAGCGTTTCCGTTTTCATGCGGGTAACGCCCACCAGCATGAGCGTGGCGCCGAACTCGCCTATGGCGCGCGACCATGTGAGAATGGCGGCCATGAGAATGGCACTGCGGCACAGGGGCAGGGTGATGGTGAGAAATCGCTGCCAGCGGGAAGCGCCGAGCGTTCCGGCAATGAATTCCAGTCTGCCGTCCATGTCTTCCAGCGCGGTGCGCATGAGCCTGATCACGAAGGGAATGTTCACCATCCACTGGGCCATGACGATGCCGGCCGGTTCAAAGATGACGCGTATGCCCATGTTTCTGAGCATTTTGCCCGCTTCCGAGGAAAACATCATGAGCAGGCACAGGCCGAGCACCAGATAGGGCAGCGAGAGGGGAAGTTCCAGAATGATGCGGCAGAGATTGCGCAGCGGCATGCGGCAGCGGGCCAGCGCATAGGCGCAGGGAATGCCTACCAGAAAGCAGAGCAGAGTGGAGAGCGTGGAAGTGACCAGACTCAGCCGGATGGAAAAGAGAACTTCCTTCGACTGGAAGGCCGCAGGCAGAAAGGGCAGTCCGCCGATGACGATGGTGCAGACGGATGCCGCAAGAAAAAAGATGGTCAGAAAGGCAATGAGAAGGCTTGCGCCGTCAAAGAGGGAGAACTTCTGGTTCATGGCGCGCAGTCCTGCGTCCTCTGCGGAAGGCGAGGCGGAAAAGGAGCGGGGGAGAAAAGGAAGCTCCCCCCTTGGGAGAGCTTCCCGGTTCGTCAGTTCAGCACCACATAGCCGTGCTTTTTCCAGATGGCATGCGCGTCGTCGGAATTCAGAAAGTCCAGCAGTTTCTTCTGGCCTTCGGGGTTGTCGGAAACGGAAAGCGAGGCGGCGGGAATGGTTTTCACATAGGCGTCCATGGCCGGATCGGCCACGATGTCCATGTCGGGGGAAACGTTTTCCTTCCACACGATGATGGCGTCGCATTCGCCCACTTTCAGGGCATTGAAGATGGAAGGAGCCGTCACGCCGCGGCTGACCACGTTCACCTTGCCGGTCAGTCCGGCGTCGGCAATGGCCTTGTCCGCGATTTTGCCTATGGGTGTGGCCTTGGCATCGCCGAGCACGACGCGAAGATCGCTCCGGCCAAGATCCTTGACGCCGCTGATGCCCTTGGGATTGCCTTTGGCCACGGCAAGAACGGGAACGTGTTTGACGAGGTCGCGTCTGGCGGACACGTATTTTTCCACGGGCTTGAGTTCTTCCACGGCTCCGGCGATGAAGAAGTCGCCTTCCTGCGCGGTGTTGATCTGGGACTGGATCTGGCCGGCATTGGCATAGGTGACTTCCATGTTCACCTGTGTTTTTTTCGTGAAGGCTTCGGCAATTTCACCGAAAGGCTTTGTCATGCCCGCGCCGCAGTAGACGTGCAGAGACTGTTCGGCCCGGGATACGCCGGGATGAGAGAGAAAAAGGGCCGCTGCAACACAAAGAATGAGGGGAAATCTTTTCATGCGATTCTCCATGCCGCGCCGAAGCGCGATTCCGGTGTTGCTCACAGACGAAAACACCAGAACCATGACGGCATGAAGGCCGGGTACGGCTCAAGCGAAGCGTTTTCTTTCCATGCCCGGGGAGGGCATTACGGGAGGCGGCACCGTTTCCAGAACCACCCTGTGAGCAGAAACTCAGGTCGGAACGGCGTGACGTACGCTTTAGCCGGACCGACTCGAAAACTTACTTTTGAAATAGACAAGCGGTTCTTCTTTGTCAAGCAGGTGCGGAGAATTGGCTGTTCTCTTCACGTTTTCAGGAAGAGAGAGGCGGAATTCTGCGGCGGGGCGGGCGGAAAACAGCGCGCGGATAACCGATTCCAGAGGGAAATGCGGCCTTTCCGGTGCATTATGATGGGGCTGGTGAAGGATCGACAGGCCGGAAAGAATCAGGATTTTTGTCCAGGCTTTCGACGGGTCAGAGCGTTTCTGATGGACTGCGCCAGCGTGTTGGCGGCGTCTTCAAGGCAGCCGGAATTGTCGATGCGTATCCAGCCGGAGACGGATGCTGCACCGGGAACGGGAGCGAGCGCGCTTTGCAGCCTCTCTTCCAGATCGCTGCCGGATTCCCGGCCCCGGGCGATCAGCCTTGCCCGCAGCACGGGAACAGGCGCGCTGACAAGCACGGGAATGAGATCGGGATGGCGGCGCCGGGCTTCGGGAAAGGCGGCGCGCGATCCGTTGACGATAAGAGAGGTGCCGCGCTCCAGCAGGCGTTCCCAGGCGGCCGGAATGCCGTATCTGAGTCCGTGACTTTTCCACTGAAGGGAGAAGTGTCCCCGGGCGGAAAGTTCCTCGAAACGCTCATGGCTGACGGCAATATGCCGTTCTCCTCCTGCGGAGGCCGGGCGCGTGATGCATCGCCGCACGAAGGCTACGGGCTCACCCTCAAGCAGCGGGCGCAGAGCGAGAAGAAGAGAGTCCTTTCCGGCCCCCGAAGGGCCCATGATATAGATGAGTCTGCCGCGCATAATTTCTCCGCAGGGGAATGACGGCATCATGCCGGATTTCGGGAAGCCGCACAATGAGGATTCGGGGAGAAGCGGAGCGTTTTGCGTGAGATGTGCGGTGTTTTCAGGCGTTCTGCTGCGGAAGGCCGGATGTGCTTCGGGCCAGAATCACGGCAATAAGCAGAATGCCGATGATATTCAGAATGAGCCGCATGAGCATGAAGTGGAACCCCAGCGTGGCGGTTTCAAACATGATGAGCGGAATTTTTGTGGTCGACCATGCCCCGATGAAGATGAAGACATTGAGCAGACTGGCGCCCTTTTTCATCATGACGCCGGACATGGGGAAGGCGGCGTACAGAGGACCGGCCGCGGCGGAGCCCAGAATAAAGGCCAGAAGCATACCCCGCAGGCCTGATTTTTCGCCCATGTACTTCATCATGGTTTCTCGATCCACCCAGACGTCCAGAAGGCCGAGCAGCACGAAGATGGGCGGCAGAAAGGAAAGCATTTCCACCACATTGTCCCCGGTAAGCTCGAGCGCTCTCCATCCAGTGGAAGGCTCAAGAAACAGCAGCGCGATGTTGACGGCAAAAAAGAGCAGAAACATCCGGTAGCGGAGAAAGACGTTCTTCATGACAGCAGTCCTCCGAGCAGAAGGGAAGAAATGACAGCGTAGAGGAAGGCCAGAAGGTTTCTCTGTATGGCCAGACGTTTGCCGAAATAGGTTGCCTCCAGCGGCAGCGTGACAATGCCGACCATCATGAGAGTGGTCAGGAACATGGCGATCTGTCCGTAACCGGCTCCGGCAGCCAGTAGAGACGCCGCCAGAGGAAAGGCGATGAAGCCCGGAATGAGCGTGACGGATCCCGTAATCGCGGCGATGGCCATGCCGACAAGACCGGATTCCGCGCCGAGCAGGCGGCTGATGACGGATTCATCCAGTACGGCGAGCATGAGGCCGACCAGAATGAGAATGGACAGAAACTGGGGAAGGATTCCTTCAAAGGACTTCCAGGCCTTTTTCAGCGCCTGAACGGTTTTCTTTCTGTCTTTGGAAAAGGAAAGGGTCAGCAGCAGAAAAGTAATGAGATAAAGGGCGGCTGTGGACATGGTCAGCTCCTTGTTCCGGAAACCGGGGCGAGAGGAAGGAGAATTTTTCCCGATACGTCAGGAAATCCGGACGTCGTTCCGGCGCAGGTCTTCCTTGCCGTGCCCGGAGCGTCGTCTGACCGCGTGAGGTCTGCCATGTCGAGGATTTCCTTCCCCAGCGTGCGCAGTCTTTCCCGATCGATGTCGTAATGCATGAAGTAGCCGCGCTTTTCGCCATGCAGAAGTCGGGCCTGCCTGAGAATTTTCAGGTGCTGCGATACGGCGCTTTCGCTGATGTTCAGCCGTCCTGCCAGCGCGGATACGCAGAGGTTGTGCTGAAGAAGCAGTCTTATGATGCTGCGCCGGGTTTCGTCCGCAAGGGCGCGGTACAGGAGAGCCGTATCCGTTTCGTTTCCCGTTGCTGCCGGAAGGGCGGCCGGGCCTTCCGCTGGGGAGTGCGTTGTTGCCATGGGGATTCCTGTGATATTTAATTAAGTGAATACTTAAATAGAAGACGGGAGAACCTCTGTCAATATCCTGTTGAGCTGTCTTTGGAGCATGCAAAAAAGCCCCTGCCGGAGCGGATTCCGGCAGGGACCTCGGAAAAAGTGCGGGACTTCTCAGTCCTTCGTGCCCAGCGTTTCAAAGGATTCCACGGCGGTGCGGAAGGCGATGCCTGAACCGGGATCGGCATCTCTGAATTCGGTCCGGATGCTTTCCATGATGCGCTCGCTTTTGTCTGCGGGGCAGAGAATCATGACGAATTCCTTTTCCGGCACGATGGTGATGCCGAAGAATCCGGCGTCGCCGGGACGCGCCGTGCCGCGCGCATGGATGACGGTACCGCCCGTCGCTCCGGCGTTTCTGGCCGCATCCATGACCTGATCGGCGCTGCCGTTGTTGACGATGACGGAAAGAAGTTCGTATCCGGACGTATCCGGGCGGTGATCAGACATACTGTCCTCCTGGGACTGGAGAAGAAAGGCTTCCGGGGTGGAGGGGCGAACGGCCTCAAGCACGTCGATGGTGAAGAGAATCCCCCGGGATCTGGTCAGGGCCTGACGAAGGGCTTCCTTGACGGGGCGGACGAGATGGGCGGGCAGCAGGGTATAGAGCAGCTCCTTTTCCACGTCGTCCAGACCGAGGAGACGGAGCCACTTGTTTTGTGCCGTACCGCGACCCATGATCACGGTTCCGCCGGGAGCGCCGGCCGTTCTGGCCGCCTTCACCGCCGCGTCGCACCTGTGCTTTTCCACAACGGCGATAAGAAGTTTGCCTGCGCTTTGCTTGAAAGACGTATTCATGAGCGATCCTCTGTCTTGCGGCTGAAAACAATACCCAGAAGCTGAATGGCAATGAGCGGCGTCATGGCGATCATGGCGATGCAGCCGAAGGCGTCCACGGCGGGATTGCCGCCTACGCCCTTGGATACTCCCAGCATGAAGGCAAGGATGAAGGTTGAGGCCATGGGGCCGGACGCCACGCCGCCCGAGTCGAAGGCGATGGCCGTGAACATCTTCGGGCAGAATCGCATGAGCAGCATGGCGGCCGCGTAGCCCGGAATGAGGAAATACCAGAGGCTCGTTCCCGAGATCACCCGGTACATGGCCATGCCCACGGCCAGGGAGACGCCTGCGGAAAGAGCCGCCAGCATGAGTCTGCGGCGGATGGCGCCGCCGGAGACCTGTTCCACCTGTTCGGTGAGAATCCATACGGCAGGTTCGGCACAGACGACGACCGCGCCGAGTATGAGCGCCACGGGAATGAGCAGAAAGCGATGCGCCGGATCGGAGAGCAGCGCGCCGAGCGCGTCGCCTGCGGGCATGAAGCCGCCCTTCACGCCGAGAAAGAAGAGAATGACGCCGATGAAGGTATAGATGAGGCCCATGACCATGCGCAGCGTCTGCCTGCGGGAGAAGCGGATGAGAAAGAGCCGGAACAGCAGAAACAGGATGGCCAGCGGACCGAGGGCCGTGGCGACTTCATGGGTGACTTCGGGCAGAAGGGCGATGAAGTGGGCGACAAGCCCGCGGGATGCCGTTTCTGCGGCGGATGCCGCATCCGGGGCGGCGGGGGAGGCGAACAGACCGAGCATGAGCACGGCCAGAATGGGACCTACGGAAGCCAGCCCTACGAAGCCGAAGCTGTCGTCACCGGCGTGACTTCCGCCGCGCACGGCGGCCACGCCCACGCCGAGGGCCATGATGAAGGGTACGGTCATGGGGCCGGTGGTGGCGCCGCCCGCATCGAAGCCTATGCCGAGAAAGAGATCCTGCGTGAAGCATGCGCAGAGGAACACGGCGGCGTAGCAGAGAAAAAGCAGCGTCTTGAGCGAAAGCTGAAAGATGATGCGTCCCATGGCCACGGCCACGAAGAATCCCACGCCCGCGGCAATGATGCCCACAAGCGCCATGGGAGCCATGACCGGCGCAACTCCCGTGACCTGCGCGGCAAGCACCTGCACATCCGGCTCGGCCACGGTGATGATGAAGCCCACCGTGAAGCCTACGGCCAGCATGAGGGCAAGATTACGTTTTTCGGTAAGCGTGGAGCCGACTTTCTGTCCTACCGGCAGAACGCCGATGTCGGCGCCCACGAGAAAGAGGCCGAGCCCCGCCACGAAAAGCACCGCGCCTGCCAGAAAGCGCGGCAGATCGTCGCCGAGGGGCGAAACGGTCAGATGAAGCAGGAGAACGAGAATGACGATCGGAACGACCGAGATGACCGCCTCTCTGCATTTTTCGATAAAGAGCATAGTCCTTCCGTATACTGGTAATAAGTGTTATCGGCATCAATTATGACAGTCTTCACGAAGGCTGTCCAGAGGTCTATGCTTATCGGGGCTTTCCTATGCAAAGAAGAACCGATAGATCAGACTGATGAGCAGCAGGGTGAGGGCAATATAGAGAAAATTTCTGACCATGCGCGCGCCTATGCGTATGGCAAGGCGCGTGCCGAGCTGATTACCGAGAATGTTGGCCACGGCGAGGGGAATGCCGAGGGAGTAGAGAGCCGCGCCTCCGGAGGCGAACACGGCGAAGGCGCCGGCGTTGGAGGCGAGATTGAAGACCTTGGCCGTGGCCGACGCACGCACAAGCCCCATGCGCAGGACAAGATGCTGGGCGATGATGAAGAAGCTGCCGGTTCCGGGGCCGAAGAAGCCGTCATAGGAGCCGATGAGAAAACCCATGAGAATGACCCTGATCCAGAGATGCCGTTCCGGCAGCTCGCCTTCTTCCGTGGCGAGGCGGCCGGAGAAAAGGGAGATGAGCATGCCTACGGGCAGCAGAAAGATGAGGATCTTGCCCAGCACGGCGCTGTCGAGATGCATGGCAAGCGCGGAACCGGCCATGCCTCCGGCAAAGGCCGAAAGAAAGCCTGCGGGGGCGATGCGCAGCACGACCAGATGATTTCTGGCAAAGGTCCACAGCGAGGTAAGCGATCCCAGCGTACTGGCGAACTTTCCGGTGCCGAGGGCGATATGCGGCGGCAGACCGCACAGCAGCATGGCCGGTACGGAAATGAGTCCGCCGCCTCCGGCTACGGAATCCACAAAACCGGCGAGAAAGAAGAACAGGCACAGGACAAGAATGATGAGCAGGGAAAGTTCCATGACAGAGACCTTATTGAAGTTGCGGGAAAGGTCGTTGTAGTCGAAAAAGCTTCGTTTGTCGAAAAGAGACATTTCTGCTGAAGAATGAGAGAATCAGGCAAGAAAAAGAGGAAATCGTATCTGGGGAAAGGCGCTTGGAAAGAGTAATGTGAAAGAAAATCCCGCCGGGCAGAAAAGGTCGCATGGTCTTTTCGGGGATACTGCCGGGCGGAGGATCGGAGGTTCGCATGGAAGACTGGAAGCGTATCAACGACCGGCTCAAGGAACTGGCCATGAAGCACATGCCGGAACCCGGCGCAGGCAAGACCGACATTCCGGGCCTGTCCATTTCCCGCCGTCTGGCCAACGACGTTCTGGAAAACAGTCTGTATACGCCCTGCATAGGCGTCATGCTTCAGGGCCGGAAGAAGTCCGTGATAGGCACGGAGGAATATGTCTACGGCGAAGGCCAGTGCCTGGTGATAGGCGTGGATGTGCCGAGTTCCTTCCATGTTGTGGACGGCACAAAGGATGCGCCTTTTCTGTGCCTTTCTCTGGATGTGGACCGTTTTCAGCTGGCCCGTCTCGCGCTGGAGGTTCCGCCGTCTTCTCCGGGGGCATCCGAAGAATGTCTGCGCGGCGTTTCCGTGGACACCGTGGATATTTCCGTGCTGGACGCCTTTCTGCGGCTGATGGAACTTCTGGACAGGCCGGAACAGATTCCGGTGCTTGCCCCCATGATTACGAAAGAAATCTATTATCGCATGCTCATAGGCCCGCAGGGCGAATTTCTGCGGCGCTTTCATACGCTCGGCTCCCAGAGCATGCAGATAGCGCAGGCCGTAACCTGGCTGCGCGACAATTACCGCTCTCCGCTTCAGGTCGAGGAGCTGGCCCGGCGGGTGAATATGGCCACGTCCACCTTCCACAGGCATTTCAAGGAAGTCACCAGCCTGAGTCCGCTTCAGTTCCACAAGCGTCTGCGTTTGTTTGAAGCCCAGCGCCTCATGCTTTCCGAGAGAATAGACGCGGCAAGCGCAGGTCTTGCCGTGGGCTATGAAAGTCCCACGCAGTTCAACAGGGAATACAAGCGGCTTTTCGGCGAGCCGCCGCATCGCAACATCACCCGGTTGAGAAATGCGCAGTCCGGCAGCCGGTAGCCGTTATTCTTCCTTCAGCGGACGGTCCATGAGCTCGCGCACGGCGTCGGCCGCGGTGGCGTCGTTCTGAAGAATGCGGCATACGGCCTCGGTGACCGGCGCGGAAACGTGAAGACGTCCGGCCAGCGTTCGTGCGGCTTCGGCGGTTTTCACGCCTTCGGCCACCATGCCCAGAGATGCAACGATATTTTCCAGTCGTTCTCCCCTGCCGAGTCGGAGCCCGACCTGCCGGTTGCGGGAAAGGCCGCCCGTGCAGGTAAGCACGAGATCGCCCAGTCCGGAGAGTCCCATGAAGGTGAGAGGGCGCGCGCCCATGGCCGTGCCGAGACGGCTGAGCTCCGCAAGACCTCTCGTGATGAGCGCGGCTCTGGCATTGGATCCGAAGCCCAGCCCGTCGCATACGCCGGCGGCAATGGCCATGACGTTCTTGAGCGCGCCGCCCGTTTCCACGCCCGTGACGTCGGTGCTGGAGTAGCAGCGGAAGAAGGGCGTGGAAAAAATGCTTCTGAGCCGGGCGCCCGCCTCTTCGTCCTCGCAGCCGAGCACCACGGCCGTGGGCTGACCGTCCACGACTTCTGCGGCAAACGACGGACCGGACAGCACGGCATAGCGTGACGGAGCGAGAGAAAGCTCTTCCGCGGCCACCTTGCTCATGGGCAGGCAGCTGCCGGTTTCCAGCCCCTTGGAGGCGTTCACGATAACGGCTTTTTCCGCGATGAAGGGCTTTGCACTGCGCAGCCAGAGGCGCTGATGCTGACAGGGCACGGCGAGCACCAGAACTTCGCAGTCTTTCAGCGTTTCGGAAGAAGTGGAGGCTTTGACGCCTTCGTGCAGACGCCTGCCGGGAAGGTAGCGCGGATTTTCGTGCCGTTCTTCCACGGCACGGGCTACGGATTCATCCCTGAGAACGAGGGTCACGTCGTGTCCGGCCGTGGCCAGAACATGGGCCAGTGCCGATCCCCAGCTCCCGCCGCCGGCAACGGCAACGCGAAGTTTTGCAGATGCTGTCATGGAAAGCTCCTTTTCCGGGGCAGTATGCCCGGGCAATGTGACGGCATCATGGCAGAAAGAATAATGAAAAAAGCGCCCGAAGGCGCTTTTTTCAGATATGCAGCTTCCGCAGGGGCGGGCGGGTCTGCGGCAGGGCGGAACATGTGCCTCCCCCGCCGCAGTTTGACGGGAAAAGCGATCAGGCGTTTTTCTTTTCCGCCGTGTCGGCCTGCTTCTTGTCGTTTTTGCCGGTAAGAGCTTCGCCGGGCTTGGCCTTGGGGCCGCTCTGCACGATGCGGCTGCCTTCCGGCACGCTGTGCGTGAGCCAGACGTTGCCGCCGATGACCGAACCCTTGCCGATGGTGATGCGGCCGAGGATGGAGGCTCCGGCGTATACGGTGACGTTGTCTTCCAGAATGGGATGGCGGGGAATGCCCTTGACCAGCGTGCCGTCGGCGTTCTTGGAGAAGGAAAGCGCGCCCAGCGTCACGCCCTGATAGAGGCGGCAGCCCTTGCCGATGATGCAGGTTTCACCGATGACCACGCCCGTGCCGTGATCAATGAAGAAGTTTTCGCCGATCTGAGCGCCGGGATGAATGTCGATGCCCGTGCGGGAGTGGGCCATTTCGGCAATGATGCGCGGAATGATGGGCACATGAAGCTCATACAGCTCATGAGCGATGCGGTGATGGATCATGGTGAGCATGGAGGGGTAGCAGAACACCGTTTCCCCCGGGCTGGTGGCGGCGGGATCGCCCTCGTAGGCGGCGCGGGCGTCTTCGGCAAGCATGTCCCGTATGGCGGGAATGCGCTGCATGAACTTCATGGCCATTTCCTTGGAGGCCACGTCGCAGCCGCGGCAGTCGTTCACATAGTCGGCGCAGGCAAAGCAGCCGCCGCGGCGGATCTGTTCGCTGAGCAGCCGGAAGATGGAATCGAGATTGGCGGCAAGATGATAGCGCAGCGACTCGCGGTGCACCTGGGAAGGACCGAAGTAGCCGGGGAAGAGCACGGCCTTGAGGCGTTCCATCACTTCCTTCAGCGTTTCCTGAGAGGGAAGAGGCGTGGAGCAGTCCTTGGCGTTGAACACTCTGGAGAGGGACTCGGGGCGGCAGAGCGCGTCGGTTATCTCGTCGAGTTCGCGCATGCGGGAGAGGGCCAGTTCCTGGTCGGGGGAGGGGAAGCAGGGAGTCATGGAAGCTCAGTCCTTGGAAAAGAGAGGAGTGGAAAGGTAGCGTTCGCCGGTGTCGGGCGCAACGGTGACGATGTGTTTGCCCGCAAATTCCGGCTGCATGGCCAGCATCACGGCGGCCTTCACGTTGGCGCCGGAAGTGATGCCGCAGCTCATGGCTTCTCTGGCCATGAGATCGCGGGCCGTTTTCATGGCGTCTTCGGTGCTGACCGTGAGAATGCCGTCGACGAGGTCGCGGTCGAAGACGGAAGGAACGAAGTTCGCTCCGATGCCCTGTATGCCGTGAGCGCCGCTGCGGCCCTTGGAGAGCACGGGAGACTCCTCAGGTTCCACGGCAAAGCAGCGGATGGAAGGATCGGCTTCCTTGAGTCTGCGGCTCACGCCCATGAGGGTTGCGCCGGAACCTACGCCCGCCACGAATGCGGCAGGAACAAAGCCTTCCTTCCGGCAGTCTTCCAGAATTTCCGCGCCGGTCGTTTCATAGTGCACCTGCGGGCCTACGGGATTCCCGAACTGATCGGGACGGAAAGCTCCGGGAAGGGTGCGCAGAAGTTCGTCGACCTTGTCCTGAGCTCCCTGCATGCCTCTTTCCGCGGGCGTGAGCAGCACTTCCGCGCCGAGAGCGCGCAAAAGCGCGATGCGTTCCTGGCTGGCGGAGGCGGGAATGGCCAGCATGAGTCTGAGTCCCTTCTTGGCGCAGATCACGGCAAGACCGATGCCGAGGTTGCCGCTGGTGGCTTCCACAACGGTGCCTCCGGGGGCAAGAGCGCCGCTTTCAAGGGCTGCGCTGATGTAGCCGTATGCCGCTCTGTCCTTGATGGAGCCGCCGGGATTGCGGGCTTCATATTTGACATGAATCTTCGCCGGCAGGTCTGCGGAAAGGGTATCCAGAAAAATGAGCGGCGTGTGTCCTATGGTTTCAAGAATGTTCATGGGATACCTCGGAGGTGTCGGAGGGCATATCGTCTCTGGTGAACATGCGCCAGAGCACGGAGGATTCTCCGTCGTGCTCGCGTTTTTCGGGCATGATGTGGAGAATCGGCTCGTTTTTCCACAGGTAGGTCATACTGTTGTCGGGCGCGATATGACAGGTCATGTTGGCGGCGATTTCTTCGGGGGCGGTTAGTGTCGGATAAAAATAACCGATACC
>OOCM01001388.1_pt1 | contig 19290 bp, 16 predicted proteins | sample 1671111 | NCBI WGS metagenome assembly OOCM01 (sample SAMN06348123, study PRJEB24527) | human gut metagenome | biome: human gut; feature: ankylosing spondylitis patient; material: feces | host: Homo sapiens | place: China | collected 2015-10 | reverse complement strand
ACCGGGTAAGCGCACAGGCCGCCCAGAATGCTGGTGCCGAACACCTCGCCCACCAGGGTGGCGATCAGATTTTTGGTCTTTGCGTAGACCAGGCCGCAGAGCAGGGCACCGAACATGCTGCCCGGGAAGGCCATCAGGCTGCCCAGCCCCAGGATATTGCGGAGCAGCGAGGCCACAAAGGCCACGCCCACGCCCCACCAGGGGCCCAGCAGCACGGCGCAGAGCACATTGACCATGTGCTGCACAGGGGCGCACTTGCTGCCGAACATCGGGAAGCTGAACACACTGCCCACCACGCACAGGGCGCAGAACATTCCAGCGAGAGCCAGCTTTTTCACAGAGAATTTTTTCATTGGTAACTCCTCTTTCTCAAAAAGCGGTCGAGGCTTGCTGGCCTCCTCTCACGCCGGAACACGGCTTCCCATCGCAGTTATTTCAAGGCTCAGGGCGCTCCCCCTCAGCCCGGAGCCGCCCGTTGCGGCGGCTTGCGGCAACAAAAAACAGGAGACACCACAGCGGTGCCTCCTGCAAAAAATCATTTTCCTATGACTTCCTACGGCGGCATTATCCGCATCAGGTCAAGGGTCGAAGTTTGGTTACTTCCTCTCAGCCCGCCTCACGAGCTCCCCTGTGTTTTGTTTTTCGTAGGGTATTGTACACCCGCCGGGGCAAAAAAGCAAGAATAAGTTTTTCTTTCGCCTTTTTGCCGCCTTTTTGCCAAATCGCTTTTACAATTTCCCGGATTATGTTATACTTGTACCAAATTCCGCAGCGCCCGGGGGAGCCATTCTCTGCTTTGGGGCACTGCCCGGCACAAAAGGAGATTGAAGTTATGGGTCTCATCAAAGCAGCTCTGGGCGCGGCATCCGGCATGATGGGCGACCAGTGGAAGGAATATTTTTATTGTGACGCTCTGCCTGCGGAGGTGCTGGCCGTCAAGGGCCAGAAACGGACCAATGGCCGCTCTGCCAACCGGCACGGCAGCGAGAACGTCATCTCGGATGGCTCTGTGATCGCCGTGGCCGACGGCCAGTGCGTGCTGATCGTGGAGCAGGGCAAGGTGGTGGACCTCTGTGCCGAACCCGGCGAGTACACCTACAGCACCGGCACCCAGCCCTCCCTGCTCAGCGGCGGTCTGAAGAACATCGACAGCGTGTTTGCCGAGCTGGGCAATCGGTTCAGCTTTGGCGGGCAGGCCGGTTCCGACCAGCGCATCTACTATATCAATACCCGGGAGCTCACCGGCAACAAATACGGCACCCCCAACCCGGTGCCTTTCCGGGTGGTGGACCAGCGCGCCGGTATCGACATTGACATCGGCATCCGGTGCTTCGGCGAGTACAGCTACCGGGTGGTCAACCCCATCCTGTTTTACACCAATGTCTGCGGCAATGTGGAAAACGCCTACACCCGCGACGCGCTGGACAGCCAGCTCAAGACCGAGCTGATGACCGCCCTTCAGCCCGCCTTTGCCCGGATCAGCGAGCAGGGCATCCGCTACTCCGCCCTGCCCGGCCACACCGCCGAGCTGGCCGAGGCCCTGAATCAGGAGCTGAGCGCCAAGTGGAGCAGGCTGCGCGGCATCGAGATCGTCTCTCTGGGCGTTTCCGGTGTCAAGGCCAGCGAGGAAGACGAGCAGATGATCAAGGAGCTGCAGCGCAGTGCGGCCTTTATGGATCCCACCCGCGCCGCCGCGCATCTGGTGGGCGCGCAGGCCTCCGCCATGCAGGCTGCCGCCTCCAACACCGCCGCCGGCCCCGCCATGGCCTTTATGGGGATGAACCAGGCCGCTGCAGCGGGCGGTGTCAACGCCCGGGATCTCTACCAGATGGGCGGCCAGCAGACCGCCGCGCAGCCTCAGGCCGCACCGGCCGCTGGCTGGACCTGCAGCTGCGGCCACACCGGCAACACGGGCAAGTTCTGTGCCGAATGCGGCAAGCCCCGGCCCGAAGCCCCGGCTGTCTGGGTGTGCAGCTGTGGTGCAAAGAACAGCGGCAAATTCTGCTCGGAGTGCGGCAGACCCCGGCCCGCCGCCAGGTGCGCCAACTGCGGCTTTGTGCCCGCCGACCCGGCCAACCCGCCCAAGTTCTGCCCCGAGTGCGGCAAGCCCTTTGGGGCCTGAGAGGGGTCTGACGCATGGCTGAAAAGACAACGAATTATCAGTGCCCGGCCTGTACCGGCCCCCTGCACTACGATGGTGCCAGCGGCAAGCTGGTCTGCGATTACTGCGGCTCGGCCTACGACGTAAAGGACATCGAAGCCCGCTACGCCAAAAAGCAGTCCGCTGCCGACACTGCCGCCGAGGGCGATGCCAAAAAAGCCGCCCGCCTGCCCCGGCAGGACAGTCCGGTGTGGAGCGAGGCCGAGGCGGAGGGCCTGAACAGCTACTCCTGCCCCACCTGCGGGGCCGAGCTGGTCTGTGACGAGACCACCGCCGCCACCACCTGCCCCTACTGCGGCAACCCCACAGTGCTGGGCGGCAAGCTCTCCGGCAAGCTGAAGCCGGAGTACATCCTGCCCTTCAAGCTGGACAAAAAGGCCGCCATTGCCCAGCTGACCAGATATTACAAGGGCAAGGCCTTCCTGCCCAAGGCGTTCAAGAGCCAGAACCACATCGCAGAGATCCAGGGCGTATATGTCCCCTTCTGGCTCTACGATGCCAAAGCTGACGCGCGCGGCCGGTACGAGGGCCAGAACTCCGAGAGCCACCGCGAGGGTGATTACATGGTGACCACCACCCAGCACTACGATGTGCGCCGCGAGGGCTCGGCCGACTTTGCCAAGGTGCCGGTGGATGGCTCCAGCAAGATGCCCAACACCCACATGGATGCCATTGAGCCCTTTGATTACGGCGACCTGAAGCCCTTCTCCACGGCCTACCTGCCCGGCTATCTGGCCGACCGGTATGACGAGGATGCCGATGCCTGCGCCGAGCGCGCCTACCGCCGGATGTACAACTCCACGGCCGATGCGCTCCACGCCACCACCGGCGGCTACAGCGAGATCCACCCCATTTCCGAGAACATCAACGTGGATATGACCCACGCCCACTACGCCCTGCTGCCGGTCTGGATGCTCCACACCCGGTGGAAGGACAAGGACTTCCTGTTCGCCATGAACGGGCAGACCGGGCGGCTCATCGGCGACCTGCCGGTGGACAAGAGCCGGGTGGCCGCGTGGTTTGCGGGCATCAGCCTGCCCCTGATGGCAGTGCTGGCGTTCCTGCTGTTGTTATAAGGGGGTGGCAGAATGAAACACACTGCAAAACTCTTTGCCGCCCTGCTGGCCGCACTGGTGCTGGCGCTCTGCCTGAGCATTCCCGCCTTTGCCGCCGCGCCGCTGGTGCGGGACGAGATGGGCCTGTTCGATGCGGATACTTACAGCCAGCTGGAAGCTTCCGCCGAAGCCGCCAGCGACGGCCACGACTGCGACGTATATTTTCTGGTGGTGGACAGCATCGGTGACACCGACCAGCGCCAGTACGCCAAAGATTACTACCTTGCCAACGGTCTGGGCAGCGGCTCTGAACAGAGCGGCATCCTTTTCCTGCTGGCAGTCGGCTCCCGCAAGTATGTCACCATCACCTACGGCGGCGGCGTGACAGCCTTTACCGATTACCGCATCGAGCAGATCGAAGATGCCGTTGTTCCCTATCTCTCGGACGACGACTGGGCCGAGGCCGCCTCCGAGTACCTCTCCATGTGCGCCGACACGCTGGATTTCTACGCTGAGCACGGCGAACCGCTGGATGTTGACAACGATACCAGCGGCTGGCCCATCCTGCTCCTCATCGTCATCGGTGTGCCCATGATCATTGCCGGTATCGTCTGCGGCGTGCTGTACAGCCAGATGAAAACAGCCCGGCTCAAGACCGAGGCCAACGATTACATCGGCGCGGGCTTAAAGCTGCGGGTGCAGGTGGACAACTACACCCACACCGACCGCGTGCAGGTCTACGACCCGCCCCACGAGGAGAGCAGCAGCTCCGGCGGCTCCTCCGTGGACAGCGACGGCTTTGGCGGCTCCTCCGGCGGCTCGTTCTGAGCGCCCTTTTCTCCTGCAATAAACCACCGGTTCTGCCGGTGGTTTTCGCTTGTTTTTATTTCCGTATAACATGCAAAAGAAAGGAAACCCAACGAATGTCAAAGAAGATCACCGCCCTGATTCCCGGAGCCGCGCTGGCACTGGGCATCGCCTGCATCGCCAAGTGGCTGGAAACGCTGGAAAGCAGCGCCGGGCTCCACCTCATTGGCGCTTCGGTCATCGCCCTGTTTATCGGCATGGCCATCAATGCGTTTTTCCAGCCCAACAAAACAACCGCGCCGGGCATCAAATTCACCTCTAAGAAGGTCCTGAAATTCGCCATCGTCCTTTTGGGTGCCAGCCTGAACATCCGCACCGTGCTGACTGTGGGCCGTTTTTCGCTGACGGTCATGCTCTTCACCCTGGCCACCTGCTTTGGGCTGGGCGCGCTGATCGGCAAAGCGCTGGGGCTCAACTGGAAGACCAGCAGCCTGATCAACGCCGGAACCGGCATCTGCGGCGGCTCTGCCATTGCCGCCATTGCGCCGGTGATCGAGGCTGATGACATGGACATCGCCTACGGTATGTCCGCCACCTTCCTGTTCGATACGGTGATGATCGTTGTGTTCCCGCTCCTTGGCCGGTGGCTTGGGCTTTCCGATGCCGCATTCGGTCTCTGGGCCGGTACGGCGGTCAACGATACCTCCAGCGTCGTAGCCACCGGTTACGCTTTCAGCGAAGCAGCCGGTGACTTTGCAACGATGGTCAAGCTGACCCGCACGCTGGCGATCATTCCGGCTGTTCTGGTCTTTGCCGCCATCAACCTGCACCTGAAAAAGAAAGAGAGTGCCCAGGCCAACGGTGTCAAGGTGAGCATCCGTTCCATTTTTCCCTGGTTCATCCTTGCGTTCCTTGCCATGTCCCTGCTGACCAGTCTGGGCCTTCTGCCCGCCGGGCTGGTTTCCGGCCTGAAGACCATCAGCAAGTTTCTGATGGTCGCGGCTCTGGCGGCCATCGGTCTGAACACGAACTTCAAATCGCTCTGCCGTTCCGGCGCAAAACCCATGCTGCACGGCTTCATCATCTCCACATTGGTCGTTCTGGTCGCCATTGGTGTTGAGTACATGATCGGCATTGCACCCTACGGCACACTGTAACGCTCCTGCCAGCTGAATTTTCCCACAAAGAAAGAGCAGTGCTCTCCAATGGGTCCACCCACCGGAAGCACTGCTCTTTTATTGTTCCGCTTTGCTCCACAAACTGGAATTGTTACACTTAAAAAAGCGGAATTTCACCATCATAGTTTTCTGCTTTTTCCAATAGCGGTCCTTTAGCTCCCATCGTAAACGCGATGTCGCTACTGCGGATAGAAAGCAGCTCCATTCCGGGTCTCACCTTCAAAAAATCCATCATTTTCTTCGTAAGAAGAATTTGCCCCTCCTGTGAAATCTCTACCCAGCAGTAGGAACGCCCCTTGTATTTGATAAATTCGCCAGAACCTGCTGAGTAGTCAAGCAACGGTGGAGTATCGTCCAAAATGTGACCAAGTTTTGACGGATGCAAAAGGCCTTTCCGGGTGACGCAGAAGCCACCGGTAATCTTACTTCCGGTAAAAAGATATACTTTTCCTTCATCTGCAATGTGATATTCTTCCATTGCCTGCGGTGGAATCCGCAATGTTCCATCCGTCCGAATGAGTGATTTCCCGAAAATAAATTTTCCTCCCTTATTCATTTGTGGCATAAAAACACCTCCCGAAATTCCGATTTGTTGAACTAAGCCGAGTATACCACACTCTTCCCACAAATACTACCACACAAAAAAACTCCCATGCTCACATCGGAAGATGCTGTGCATGGGAGTTTTTGCTGCGCCTGTTACGGCGTATTGTTACTTATTGAAGGTCTCCTCGTTCAGCAGGCCCTCGCTCTTGGCAACACAGATGCTGGCAACTGCATCACCCACCACGTTCAGGGAGGTGACCAGCATCTCAATGGGGCGGTTGATGGCCAGGATCAGGGAGTAGGCCAGCAGAGCGCCATCGTTGACGAAGCCCATGCCGGACAGGATGGTGAACAGGATGACAGCACCGGCACCGGGAGCGGCGGGGGTGCCCACAGATGCCAGCAGGGCCAGCAGGGCGACCACGACCAGCTGGCCGGGAGTGACGGTGTAACCGGCACAGCCTGCAATGAACACGGTGGCAATGACCTGCATGATGGCGGTGCCGTCCATGTTGATGGTCATGCCCAGCGGCAGGACGAAGGAAGCGATGCTCTCATCCACGCCAAACTCTTCCTCGCACACCTTGATGTTCAGGGGCAGGGTGGCGGCGCTGGAGGAGGTGGAGAAGCCGAACACTGCCACGTTGGCGATCTTTCGGATGAAGGTGAAGGGGTTCAGCTTGGCACCCAGTGCAATGACCAGCGGGTAGGCAATGACCAGAAAGACCAGCAGCAGGACCACCGTGACCACCACATAGACCAGCGCGGGCTTGAGGTAATCAATGCCGTAGATGGCGAAGGTGCGGGTCAGCAGCACAAAGACTGCAAAGGGGGCAAAGTTGCTGACGATGAAGTTCAGGAACACGACCACCACATCGTTGACCTCGCCCAGCAGGCGGCGCAGGGTCGCTGTGCGGCTCTCGCCCAGGGTGTTCATGCTCAGGCCGATGGCCACTGCCAGGAACACGCTGGAAAGCACAGCGCCATTGCTGCCAAAGGCAGTGATGATGTTGGAGGGGATGATGTTCAGCACCACGTTCAGGGGGTTGGAACCGGTGGAACCGCTGGCCTCTGCCAGACCCTCGATGCGGGTGTTGAACAGGCCCATGGAGTAGGCGCCGTAGCCCACACAGCCTGCCAGCAGCAGCGCCAGGAAGGAGCACAGCAGGAACCAGAACAGGGTCTTTGCGGAAATGCGGCCCATGGTGCGGGTGTCTGCAATGCTGCCGATGGCCAGCGAAATGGAGGTAAAGACCATGGGGATGATCACCAGCTGCAGCGCCTTGATGAAGAGCTGGCCGATGATATAGAAGATGCCAAAGGCACGCTCAGCGCCCTCGGCGGTGATATCCTGGAACAGCAGGTTGTTGATGGTGGTCCAGGTCTGTGCCTGGCCGCTGGCGTTCAGATGCTCCCGCAGGAACATAAAGGCCAGACCGGCCACCAGGCCGCAGACCAGAGAGATCGCCATGCGTTTTGCAAGGGATAATTCGTGCTTCTTTTTTGTTTCCATATACTTTTCCTCTCACAGTACCGGTTTTTGGCTCACACTTTGTCTACTTTAGCACAGCTCCCCCTGCAATGCAAGAGAAAACCGCGCAAAGTACAGCTTTTTTACAAATAAGTACGACTTTTCTCCGCAAAAAATCCCCCGAAAGCACTCTGCCTCCGGGGGATCTGCTCACTTATTTCTTGAACTTGAATACCGGCGTGCCAGCGGCAGCATCGCCGTTTGCAGCAACACTGATCTCCGGCAGGTCATCACTGTTGGTCACGATGAGGGCCGTTGCAGTGGGGTGGCCTGCGGCGCGGATGGCTTCCAGATCCACCTTCAGCAGCGGGGTGCCAGCCTTGACCTTAGCCCCTTCTTTGGTCAGGGAGGTAAAGCCCTGTCCTTTCATCTCCACCGTGTCCATGCCGACATGGATCAGCAGCTCAATGCCGTCATCGCTCATCATACCAACGGCGTGCAGGCTTTCGGGCACCTGCGTAACAGTGCCGTCAAAGGGAGCATAAACGGTGTCGCCGGTGGGCTCCACGCCGCAGCCGGGGCCCAGGATCGCGGAGGCAAAGGTCTCGTCAGGCAGCTGTTCCAGCGGGATCACCTTGCCGTCAATGGGAAGCATGACCGTCATCTTCTGGCCGGAAAATTTCGTCTCGGATGCGGCCTTGCCGCCAAAAAGCTTGTCAAAAAAGCCCATAATACAAACCATCCTTCCACGGTGCACAAAGTGCAGCCTTTATCCAGTTAAGAATAGCATATCCGCGCGGGAAATACAATCTGCATCCTGCACAAAGAGACGCTCCGCCATTTGGCAGGTGTGCCCTTACATCAGCTCCAGCAGCTGCTCCACCTCTTCCATCCGGGTGGCCCAGCTGGTGGCAATGCGGACAACGGTGTGGGTATCATCGTACTTCTCCCAGAAGCCGAACTTGGCCTTGCCTTCCAGCGCGGCCAGCTGCTCGTTGGACAGCACGATGAACACCTGATTCGTGGGCGAATCCATGAAGAACGAATAGCCCTTTTCGGCCAGTCCCTTCTTGAGCACGGCGGCGGTCTCAATGGCATTTTTGCTGATGGTCTGGTACAGGTCATCGGTGAACAGTACATCAAACTGAATGCCCAGCAGACGGCCCTTTGCCAGCAGAGCGCCCTGCTGCTTGACCATGGTCATAAAGTGAGCCGGTGCGCCGTGGGGGAACACAACTGCCTCGCCGCAGAGCGCACCCACCTTGGTGCCGCCGATGTAGAACACATCGGTCAGGCGGGCCACATCGGCCAGCGTCACATCGGTGCCCTCGGCGGCCAGACCATAGCCCAGACGGGCACCGTCCATAAACAGCGGCATGTGGTATTTATGGCAGACAGCGGACAGCGCCTCCAGCTCTGCCTTGGTGTACAGGGTGCCGTACTCCGACGGGTGGGAGATGTACACCATGCCCGGGAACACGAGATGGTCCACATTGTCATCGGCATAGAAGGTACTGCACCAGTCCTCAACAGTCCCGGCATCCAGCTTGCCGTTGGTGTGCGGCAGGCCGATGACCTTGTGGCCCGTGAACTCGATGGCACCGGCCTCGTGAGCGGCCACATGGCCGGTGGATGCGGCCAGCACACCCTCCCAGCGGCGCAGCATCGATGCAATAACGATGGCGTTGCTCTGGGTGCCGCCCGAAATGAACCAGACATCGGCATCCGGTGCGCCGCACGCCGCGCGGATCTTCTCCCGCGCACTGGCGCAATAGGGATCGGTGCCGTAGCCGGAGACCTTTTCAAAGTTGGTCTCCACCAGCTTCTGTAAGATCGCCGGATGTGCACCCTCGCAGTAATCGTTTTCAAAATACAGCATATACTTTCCCTCGCTCTGCATTCAAGATAAACCTATTATCTGCTTTTTGCGCAGGGTTGTCAATGTAGAACCCCCGCACATGCGGGGAAAAGTGGCCCTGGTAGTTGTACCGGTCGGTGCTGTGGGGATCACCCCCGCACAGGTGGGGAAAAGAGGCCAGCATTTTCGATGATGGACAGCGTCTCGGGATCACCCCCGCGTAGGCGGGGAAAAGAGGTAGCTGATGAAGGGATAGGTGGAATCATCAGGATCACCCCCGCGTGGGCGGGGAAAAGTCAAGGGCACCGGGCAGATCGCGGTGCGGAGCAGGATCACCCCCGCATGGGCGGGGAAAAGACGATGTATTTCGAGGACAAATACTTCTGCCGGGGATCACCCCCGCGTAGGCGGGGAAAAGAGGGTGCTCAGCTCGCTGAAAAAACCGGAATAAGGATCACCCCCGCATGGGCGGGGAAAAGTCTAGTGTGTGCCCGAGGTCTGACCCGGGCACAGGATCACCCCCGCGTGGGCGGGGAAAAGTTTTTCCACGAGCCCGAAGAGCTGCCGGGCGGGGGATCATCCCCGCGTTGGCGGGGAAAAGTCCGGCCCCACTCATACAGAGCCTCGACAGTCGGGATCACCCCCGCGTTGGCGGGGAAAAGCGGCTGTACTTGGACGATTTCTTCTGCTTGGCGGGATCACCCCCGCATAGGCGGGGAAAAGTCGGCCTCGATGGCGGCCTGAGTGAAGCTGTTGGGATCACCCCCGCGCAGGCGGGGAAAAGAACAAGGAGCTGGAGGGCGTATGGCTGCCCATGGGATCACCCCCGCATGGGCGGGGAAAAGGCAAACGGCAGCGATGCCCCGGACGATGACGAGGGTTCACCCCCGCATGGGCAGGGAAAAGACGATGTATTTCGAGGACAAATACTTCTGCCGGGGATCACCCCCGCATGGGCGGGGAAAAGCCGAACAGCAGGCGTATGAGCAGTTGCAGAGTGGGATCACCCCCGCACAGGCGGGGAAAAGCAGACCATCACCCGCATCCGAGATGCCAACGAAGGATTACCCCCGCGTAGGCGGGGAAAAGATAAGGCAGAGCATCTGGTACAGGACCACATAGGGATCACCCCCGCGCAGGCGGGGAAAAGTTCTGCTTCTTGTGCTTCTTGGGGTCCAGAACGGGATCACCCCCGCGTGGGCGGGGAAAAGCCCGGCATCTCAGCCATGGTCTCCTCCCCTGTGGATGATGGTCATCAGGCCAAGGCCATAGGCCTTGCCCCGGCCAACGCCCTCGCACAGCAGGGCCTTGAAGGCCTCCGGGTCTGTCACCTGCAGAACACCCTCGTAGGTCACAGCCAGCAGGGTAACAGGCCGGGTGCCGTTTTTCTTGAAGTGATAGGTCTGCTTCCGGGTCACTGCAAACGCCCCCTCCGAGACGACAAAGCCGTGCTTTGCGGCCTGCGCCCACAGCCATTCCTCCTGCTCCACCTCGAGATAGCAGGGTTTCAGGGTTCCCCGGGCCGTATGGTCGGCAGTGTCTTTTTTGCTGCGGGTGGGGTTGGCAGTCAGGCGGAACTGCCAGCAGCTGCCCGCTGTCACCCGTTCCAGCAGCGGGTCATAGGGCCGGGTCTCCGGGGGCGCACCGGTGCCAAACTGCGCACACAGGGCGGTCAGGTCCGGCCGTTCCTCACTGAGCAGGAGCAGGTACAGTTTTTCTCCCAGCTGATCCAGCCGCCACAGCCTGCGGCGGCGCGCACCGGGAAAAGCGTTTTCCACCGCACCATGGAATTTCTGGGGCGAGATCAGCGCCACCATGGTCTCACGGCGGGTCGGGTCAAGTTCTGCGCGGGATAGATACATGATTCCTCACCTCAATTCTGCCATTGCGTCATGTTCGGTCGCGCCGGGCATTTCCGGCGGGTTTGTGTTCCATTCCCGCACTGGGCGGAAGCCGTACTGCCGGTGGATGGGGCTGAACGATACCGCCAGATCACGCCGGGGCACGGCAGCAGCATCCGCCGGGTCCGCGTCTGCCACGATGCGCAAGGGGGCCCCATTCCTCTGTTTCACCAGCAGCGGTTCTGCCCGCAGGGTATCCAGCAGTTCCCCGGCCCGGATGCCAAGGCAGAGCGGCAGGGTGGGAGGGCAGGAACGCCGCCCCAGATACAGCGGGTAGACCGGATGTTTCAGGGCCGTTTCCAGTTCCTGTAACAGGGCAGTGTCCTCGCTTTCCAGCCCCACCAGAAAGACCGCATCCTGCAGGTAATGGCGGTAGGTCACATAAGGAGCCTTGCCTTTTTTCCGATCCTCTTCCCGGTTGGCTGTGTGGAAATCCACCAGCAGGCTGCCCTCCCGGTCAGCACGGACGGCAAAGTGCAGGCCGTTCAGCCGGGCAAGACCTGCGGCATCGTCCCGGCGCAGGCCCAGAGCCGCCGCCAACAGGCCAATGATACCGCTTTTTGTGGGTTCCCGGTTCGTTTTGCGGGTCTCAAATTTGGAATCCGCACCCCACGATTGCAGGGGCGCGGCCAGCCGAAGCAACAGCGTTGCCATGGTCACACCTCATTTCCGGGCAGCTTCTCCTTTACGGCACGTTCCAGCGCGGTGAGCATCTGGTTCAGGGGCATGGCCGGGGCCAGCTCGTCCAGCCCGATGCCCACAGCAAAGCTCTGGTCCGGAGCATCCGCATAGCAGGCATACACCTGCTGCGCGTATTGCTTCAGCGCCGTCTTGGAGGGTTCCGCATAGCCCTCTGGGCTCTTGCGCACCGGCTTTTCAAAGGCACCACAGAGGTTCACAGGCTGATCTTCCCGCAGGGTGACATAGACAGCATCCGGCAGGGTACGGTTGGCAAAGCTGTTCTGCTTTCCGGTGGGCATGGAGCGGATGAAGGCTTCGCCGAACACCCGGACAGCCTGGGCTGCCTTTTCAGCCCCAAGCAGGTGCACCAGTTCCACCATGTTGACGGTAGCATAGCGATACAGGGTGGAAGAGTTGTACTCCACCGTGCCCAGATGGCCCGCACCTGCCGAATCCTCCGGGGCACAGTCATCCACAGCGGTGAAGTAATCAAACTCGTTCTGTACGGCATGGGTGGAGATGCTGTGGGCCACCTGAGCGGCGGCATCGTAATTCAGGGAAGGCGCATCTGCCACCATTCTTCCGAACAACGCCATATCTACCGAAGGAGCCGTCCCCAGTGCATCTTTATACTGCTTCGGGTCATTGCAATCTGCAATCGCCAATTCAGCCAATGCTTTGGCCTGGGCCTCGCTCAAAAAGAACAATGTCTTAAGTTTGTCCTCTCCGCTCTTCTCGTCCACCTTAAACCCTGTGTTTTTGACTACTTTCTTTGCCAGTTTAGCTGCGTCCGCATCCGGTGCAAGCAGTTTGATCTGCTTTTCCACCACATCTGCAATCTTTTTGGTTCGGCTGCCGATATCTTCAGCATTCAGCATGTACTCATCTTTGAACATCTCTCGGATCGCGTGCTTCCACGCCTGAGAGGATACCCGGGCGCGGGTGGCACCGCCATAGACAGCCGTCTTGGGGCTGCCGGTATCGTCGCGGTTCACACAGCTGGGCGGCACCGTTTGCAGCACATGAAAATCAACATACAGACGCTTGGTATCCATTTCAATTCTCCTTTTCTTCGGTTTCAGGTGTGTCGGCATTCATCTGGTAGAGGTCCCGGCCCCACTGCAGGCGGACATTGGCTGCCTGATCCGGGAGCTGGAACCGGTACAGCTCCACAGCCAGCCGGGGGTAATCCAGTTTCAGCTTCGGTTCATTTCCCCGGAACAGCTGCACCATCCCCCGGAGGTAGTGGGACACCTCGGGCATGGAATCCGCTGTGGCCAGTGCGTTGAACCGGCGCAGGACGCTGCTCTCGGTCCAGTCCTGCGCGGCAGCTGCGGAATTCTGGGCCAGCAGGCGCACCGCCCTGCCCAGCGTGCAGCCCTTTTCATTCATGGAAATGTTCTCTTCTCCCTGCTGGTGCAGGGCGTAAAGAGTCAGGGCAAGGTAGACCGCCCACTCGGCTTCCGATGGTTCCCGGCACTCTCCTGCCGCCGTTTCCCTGCCCCAGAGCTCTTTGGGCAGTTCCTGCAGGAAGCTGCCCCACAGCGCCGGCAGGTCGCCGGGCTGATGCCCAACGCCCCGGCGCAGCTCTGCCAGCCGGGCACGCCGCTGGGGTTCGGGCAGGCTCCACAGCCCGCTCAGCTGTCCGGCCACATAATCATGGATCGCATCCGTTATCATGCTGTTCCTCCTTCTTTCTTCGGATAGAGCTTCCGCAGATTGTACAGGAAGCTATTGTAGGCCTTGGGGGCCGTATACAGAACGGTTTTCTTTTCGTCCTTTTTACCGCCTGTTTTCACCTCGACCCTATGGCCCACAAAGGCGGCATTCCCGGCCCGCTCCACCATCTGGCGACCCAGCTCTGCGGCCAGTTTGCGGGCTTTCTCCTGCCATTCATCGGCTTTTTCGTCCAGCTTGTCCGTTTCGGGGTCAATGCTTTGCAGCCAAAGCCGGAACGGCTGGTCGATGGTAAAGTAGAACTGGGTGCGGGCGGATTCCGCGGTCGTATCGTTCTTATCTCCCGCCGCAAGGGAGAGCTCCCAGGCAAGGCGGCCGACAGATTGCGCGGCCTGCTCGCAGCGCCCGATCTCATCCCGGATGGGCACTGTCCAGCGCCGTCCCAGTTCTCCCAGCAGCGCGGCCTGAAAGGTCAGGCTGTCACTGAAGGAATCGTTCACAAAGAAATCCTTATCGCCATACTTCATGCCGCTGATGGCAAAGCGGATCAGCCGCTTGCGTTCCAGCGGACAGTCCGGGTCATTCTGAAGCATTTCCACCCAGCGTACAACGCCGGGCCTGCGGACGCTTTCCCCTTCCTCACAGAACACTGCCGGAAACTCCCGCCAGAACTGCTTGGCCGGGTCGTGACGGCTGGGTACAAAGGTGACCTGCCCGGTCTTTTTGCTCTTTTGGGCATCCGGGTCACGCCAGACGGTCATTTGTTCTGCAAATGCGTTCTCCCGGGGGAAGAAATCGCCGCCCAGCAGAGAAAATCCGGTCACGATTTCCCCCTCTCGGTCGAGCAGGAGCCGCCGGGATTGCAGGGTCAACAGCTGCGCAGGATTGTCCGGCAGGGCGATTTCTGTGCGCTCTGCACTGCGGGGCTCGTCCAGCTCCCAGCAGGGATGATTCTCCCCCCACAGTTCTACGCCATCCTTGAGCAGAGTGAGGTTCAGCATCAAAGTCTCGAACAGGTTGCTGCCCTGCGCCTGAATGTACCCCAGCTTTCCCAGCCAGCCAGCACCCACCGAGGGCAGACCCTTGCCCTTGGGCTTTGCAGAGGTGTCATCGTAGCCATTCACACTCAGCAGCCAGCGGGCCGCCTGGGCATAAGTCAGGCCCTCCTTGCCCTCACCCGCATAGGATGAGAACAGCCGCAGCTTGTTGCTGCTCTCAGAAAGTTCCCCGTTCAGCTTGGAAGCGGTGTATTCTGTGCCGATCTTCGCTTCCGGCACCTGCCAGAAGGGGCGTTCCGGGTGGAAAAGCCAGAAGCGGTCCCGCCACTGCTCCAGATAGGCCCGGATGGGCGCTTCCGGAAAATGCCCCAGCCGGTACAGCTCCTCCCAGCGGGTCAGGGCATCGTCCGTTTCCTCAAAGGGGGCCGGCGTACCGTTTTCATCCACCCGGGAAAACACCGTGTGCAGAACCGCCAACAGCAGCCGCAGCATGGCGGCATCCTGCGTGGGCAGTTCTCCGGCCAGGTCGCGGTATTCGTGGGCGTGCAGCAGGGCATCCGGCAGAGAAACTTCCTGCACGGTATAGTCCTGCCCGCGCACCCGCACCCAGCGTTCCTCCAGCAAATTATACTCAATTTGCTTCATTCTCTTCCTCCTTCCGGTAGGTCAGACCGTTTTCACGGTCGTATTGCAGCACCTGCCCGGCAAGCTGTGCGGTCAGGTGGTCATCCAGCAGTAAGATCAGTTCTCCCCGCAGCAACGGCGACTGCTGCCACAGCCCGAACACTTCCCGGTTCCGGGCTTCCAGTGCGTCGATGGTCTGTTCCACCGACCACCGTTTGCTGAAATATCCGGGCAGGCGCAGCTTCTGCCGTGCAATTTGAAGCGCCAGCTCCGGCTGAGGCGGCTCGTCCGTGGGCACGCTGGCACCGGGATGCCCCGTTTCATCGGGCAGGAAGCAGACATTTCCCGCCGCATCCCGCATCAGGACCAGCACGTCAACAGAAGGGTCACCGTCACGCACCGCCGCGCGGGCACCGTTGTCACTGACCGCACCCACATCATCCATCCAATTGTCCAGCGTATTCAGGGAAGGGCGCTTTCTGTGCTCTTCCGGCGGCAGAATGGTAAAAGTCTTCGCCTTGCCCATTTTGATTTGTTGGGCCTTTTCGTACTCCGCCCGGGCCGCAGTGCTCTGCGGGCTGGCGGGCAAAGGGTCGGGCTCCCAGCCATAGACATCCTGCACCAGCGGGGCAATGTCATGGGGCAGGGTAATGGCGGTGGGCAGGAGCTTGCGGGTGCGCCAGAGCAGCCATTCCCCGTAAACCGCCTTGCTGCCCTCGTCGAACTCCTCCGTCCCAGTGTCCAGCACGGCACAGCGGGCCTGCGCCACCGGCCGGGGACGAGCCCGCCCCTCGTGGCGGTGCAGTCGTCCGATGCGCTGTAAAAGCAGATCCATGGGGCAGAGCTCTGTGACCAGAAAATCCAGATCGATATCAAGGGATTGCTCGAGCACCTGCGTGCCCACCACAATGAGCTTATCCCGCTGTTCCGGGGTGGAGTGCTTGCCAATGCGCTTCATCAGCGCCTCTTCTTTGGCGGCACGGTCGGGCATAAGGAACTGAGCGTGGAATACCACCACCTCAAACTCCGGCAGTTCTGCCCGCAGACGGGCCGCAATGGCCTGCGCTTTTTTCACGGTATTGACGATCACGCCCGCACAGCCGCCCTCCCGCAAGGCACTGCGCAGAGTGTCAGTCAGCTGTTCCTCGGTCAGCGGGAATGTCTCCACTCTGCGTGGTTCGGTTTCCAGTGGGATAGTCGTCTGCTCCACCCGTTTGCCGTCCGTCCAGGTCAGCAGCGGATAGCCCCGGCAGGTCTGCCATAAGCCGTCCGGGGCGGTTCTTCCATTCAGGTAGGCCCTGACCAGCTCGACCCGGCGCTTGGCGGGCAGGGTAGCGGAAAGCAGGATCACCGGTACTTTGTACCGGCCCAGCCAGGTCAGCGCCCGGTCAAGATAGCAGTTCATATAGGCATCGTAGGCGTGGCACTCGTCAATGATCACCACCTTGCCCGCAAGGCCAAGGTGGCGCAGCATCACATGTTTTTGCTTGAGCGCCGCCAGTAACAGCTGATCCACCGTGCCGATGACAAAATCAGCCAGCAGTCCCTGCTTATTGCCCCGGAACCACTGATGCACCATCACCCGGCTCTCCGGGTCGGCATCGGGGTCTGCTTCCAGATCCTCCTCCACCCGCACCGTGTCCTGCTGCAATCGGAGATAGGCCTCGTTCAGTTCGGCCATGCCGTGGGCCAGCTTGATGGAGTGCTCCAGCCCATCCGGCTGCTTTTCGGCCCATGCCAGCAGCCGCCCAAAGATACCATTGGCGGTGGCCTGAGTGGGCAGACCAAAGAAGATGCCGCCCTCGCCGCCGTGCTTGGCTAAAATCTCTGCCGCACCCAGCGCGGCCTCCGTCTTGCCCACGCCCATCTGTGCTTCCAGAATGAACATCCCCGGTTCCTGGGCCTGGCTGACGGCTTCCAGCATGGCCCGCTGGACTTCGTTGGGCGGAAAGCCGAACCGTTCCGCAAACGCCCCCGGTTCCGTCACATCTGACTGCACCTCCCACGGAGAGGTCAGGTCCAGCGCTTCCCACGCCCGATTGACACGGGCAGGATACAGGGTATCGCTGCCCACCTCTTCCACCGGAATGAGCGGAAAATACCGGGTATTGCTGGCGACCCAGTCCGCCATGATGAGCAGGCCGGTCAGCAGGATCTCAGCCGGGATGGTCAACTGCGGCAGCTCGTCCACGCTGGAAAAGCCGCTTTCCTGCAAGGCGTAGTCAAACAGTTCCCGCCAGCAGTTCTCCCAGAATTTCTGCTCGCCCTCGGGCCAATAGTTGGATTCCCAGCTGCCTTCTTCTTCCTCATCGCCCAGCTGGTCAAGTACGTCCTTCCCGGTTTGTGGCTTGCCGTGGTGTGCTCCTGCTACCGATGCAAGCCCATTGGGGCATTTCAGCCACCGCAAAATGGCCTCACTCGCCAGCGCGTGACGTGAATACTTGCGGTTCTGTTCCCGGTACCGGAGCGTTGTGTATTTTTCCAGGCACTGCCTGGGCTCCGGCAAATGTGCCATCATTGGCCCCTGGAAAGCCGCGGATATCTTCCCCAGGTCGTGAACCCACCCCAGAAAGCAGGCGGTCTGTGTCAGCAGATCCTCGTCCAGCTCGATATGCTGACGGACGCTTTCCAGCAGCCACCTCTGCACCAGATATACCATAATACCCGCCGTATCCCTCAGGTGCATCCAGAGCGGCAGCCAGAAACCGCTGTTCACCGGGTCTGTTTTGCCTGCAAACAGCCGTACCTCGTAAGAAAGCGTTCGTCGTCTCATCCTGTTCCACCTCCACTGCAGTCAGGAAAATCGCTTTTTCCGCATCATCGGGGTTCCTCTGAGGATAGAATAGCACACAAAAAGTCCTATAAAGCGGATGTTTGCTGCTTTTTTCATGGTTTTTTCAGTTTTTTGATGTTTGCCGCTTTCCGGCTGTTACCCCCGCAAGGCGGGGAAAGTGTTGCTCCCTATCAAGCATTCGGAGCACATCCGCTGATGCAGATCACAGAGACATTACATATCAAGCATTGTTCTAAATCTCTGTACACCAATATTACACCTTTTTTCCCAACTTTACAAGCGGATCCTTCAGATTCAGCAAATGATACAAAAACCGCCCCGGCTTCCTGTTACAGAAACCGGGGCGGTTCGTTTGCTCTATTTGTGCTTTTTCAAGCGCTCACGCAAAACCTTGCGGGGGTTCTTGATCGCAGCCTGGGCGGGTGCCAAAATTACAGAGCGTTCGCAACAGTGATATGCCGTTTCTTTAACACGCTGTATCACCAAAGAACGGCTTCACTGTACTAAGAGAAACTCCGTTACGCTTTGCTTTTTCCCGTTCATAAGTCACACGGGTAGCTTCCTCAATAAAAGCTCGGACTTCCGGCGTTGCTGTTGACCATGTGACATTAAAGCGTCTGCAAATTTGATAAAATGTGCGATAAAATATCTCTCGCTCTGCATCACGCTGGAAATATTCTTTTGCACTCATCAAACACACCTCATTTCAAGTAAGTTACAAAGATGTTCATTGCCGCCTCACCAGAAAGTTCATAACGCGGTGCTCCGCCAAAACTCGGCAATGGACAAGCTCCATAGTCCCGGACATAATGCTCTGCCAGCTCCGGAACCTTTGCCTCGAACGTGACCGTCCCGCCGCATTCATGGTCAATCGACAGCTTGATTCCGTACGCAATCAACACTCGGCCAATGCCCTGATACTTTTTAGAATGCCCGACAATTGTCGGATTGCTTTCCGGCTGGCTCTCAATGTAGGTAATATGAACCATCACGTCATTTTCCAATATTTCGTATGCAGCCAGCGCAACCAATTCGCCACTACTCGTCTTTAAGGCATACTTTTCAAAGGCATCATCCTGAATATAATCTGACAACCAGCTTGTTTTCCAGACGGGTTCTTTTTCAGTCTGTACCGCATCAGACTTTTTCATGCGCACGATTTTCACACTGATATTCTGACTGCCGTCTGTTTTTATAATAAATGGTACAAACTTTGCCATACAGACCTCTTTTCCCAAATAAAGCATTTTACAGTCTTATTATACTCAGTCGCTCTTAAATTTTCAACCAGTCACCGCCTCCGCTTCTTTTCAAATCTTTTTGTGTAAATATGTAAAATAAATATAATCCACGATATAAAAACCGCCCCGGTTTCCTATCACAGAAACCGGGGCGGTCATATACTTTATTGGTGCTTTTTCAAGCGCTCACGCAATTACTTGCGGGGGTTCTTGATCGCAGCCTGCGCAGCGGCGAGGCGGGCAATAGGCACACGGAAGGGAGAGCAGCTGACGTAGTCCAGACCGACGTTGTGGCAGA
>OOCM01001381.1_pt1 | contig 19355 bp, 16 predicted proteins | sample 1671111 | NCBI WGS metagenome assembly OOCM01 (sample SAMN06348123, study PRJEB24527) | human gut metagenome | biome: human gut; feature: ankylosing spondylitis patient; material: feces | host: Homo sapiens | place: China | collected 2015-10 | reverse complement strand
CAGGCTGTTTCGCCACGACCCTGTCAGCCTATAATGGTACACCTGTCCCGCATATGCGGGAGCAGCTCGGAGAGATCCTCGGAGGGGTGAGATTCCCGTAGGACGTTGCCAAACGCCGATCCGTATGTCGCCCATCAGCTCGAGAAGTAGTGTCGAATAGAGCTGAGTAACAAGAAATAGATTTTATAAGTGTCCGCCTTAGAGTATGGTTTCACAAGAGAAGCAGAAAGCTTCAGAGGTCGAGACACGATTCGCGGGCCGGGGCCTACGAACTGGCCCACAGTAAAAGCTTCCCGGCTATGCTCGTCGGAAGTCGGATTGTCGTTCCAAAGGATCGGCTGTCGGCCTGGGTAGACCGGAAAGTGTCTGAACGGATTTAAAACAGGAGATGAGAAAATGTCCAATCGGAAAAACCGTGGAGATGGCAGTATTCGAAAGCGTGCAGACGGTCGTTGGGAAGGTCGTTATACGGCAAGCCGGAACGAGGAAACCGGGAAACTCATTTACAAAAGTGTTCTGGCAAGGACACAAGCCGAGTGTAAGCGGTAGCTTCGGGAAGCGGTTTGGAATCAGGAACATGAAGCAGCGCCACTGACCGGTTTGGCTCAGGAAACGCAAGGAGCTTCTGCGCCACAGATGAATTGTCAAGAGTACACAATCGCACAGTGGCTTCAGACCTGGTACGATCTCTATGCGAAACAAAATATTCGAGAAAGCACCCAAATACAATACAGCTACTTTATGAATCAACTGGTAATCCCGCAAATCGGCGAAGTTCCGTTAAGTCAACTGACCGGATTGCGTCTCCAGATTCTTTATCAAGACCTTCGTACCAATGGGAGGGTACGGTCTCAGAAGCGGATGGGTCCCGGTCTGAGTCCTAAAACGGTCCGCAGTGTTCATATGCTTCTGCACGCCGCATTGGAACAGGCGGTTCGTGCCGGTATCATTGCTAAAAATCCGACGATGGAGTGCAAACCTCCAAAACTGGAGCAGAAGGAAATGAAGGTCAACCAGCCGCAGCAGATCGGGAACTATCTGCAGGCGGCAGCAGAGCGAAACGTGCTGCCGATGTTCTTCCTGGAACTGACCACCGGCCTGCGCCGCGGCGAGCTGCTGGCCCTGCTCTGGAGCGATCTGGCCCCACAGAACAGAAGCATCTCTGTGACGAAATCTGACAGCCGACTGAATGGAGAACTGGTGGTGAGTCAGCCCAAGACCCAGCATTCCATCCGTACCCTGATCGTTCCCCAGCAGGCAGTGGATCTACTGATCCAGGAACACAGTCTGCATCCGAATAATCCATATCTGTTCCCTTCCCCAACAACTGGAACCATGTACAGCCCTGAGACCGTGGCACGAATCCACAAGAGAATCCTTCGGGATGCCGGACTGGAGGACTGCCGTTTTCATGATCTGCGGCATACTTTTGCCACCGTGGCCCTCCAGAACGGTGTCGACATTAAGACGCTCTCCGGGATGCTGGGCCACTACTCCTCCGGATTCACACTGGATACCTATACCCATGTGACGCGGAAAATGCAGGAGGAAGCGGCAGAGAAAATGGGGCAGTTCATGGAGATGAAGCTGTGATGAAAGCACCTGAAATCGTCCATTTTGTCCAGCTCCGTCTAATTAAAGTGCTCCCCAAGTCAAGGACAAAATCATTTGACCCATTGCGGCAGCATTCCGGCGGGGTGCTCACCTGTGGAGATGTACTCGTAAAATTCGTTTGGGGACAGCTTCGCCAAGTCCCACTGGCAGCGGTCCTGGTTGTAATAATCCATCCAGCGGTCAATGGATGCCTTCGCATCCGCAAAGGATGTCCAACCGGGGATCTCACCGGCCAGCTCGTCTTTCATGTGCCCGAAAAAGCTCTCCTGGGGTGCGTTGTCCCAGCAGTTGCCCCTGCGGGACATGGAGCGCCGCAGCTCCCGGCTCTCCACCAGTTGAATGAACTTCAAGCTGGTGTAGTGGGTGCCCTGGTCACTGTGGATCACAGTCTCTTTGTTCAGCGAGGTGCCGTAGTTCTGCACCAGCCGCTCCACCATCTCCAGAACGAAATCCACTTCCAGAGATTCGCTCACGGCATAGGATAAGACCTGTTTCGTGCAGGCGTCCAGGATCGTGGACAGATAGCAGAACTTCCCATTCAAAGGGATATAGGTAATATCCGTCAGGAGGACGGCCCTGGGACCGCGTGATTCAAATTCCCGGTTCACCAGATTCTCCGCGGTGCTGCCCATCCGGATAGACCTCTGTAATCTGCGGTAGGGATTCGGCTTCCGAATGGGGCAGGTGAGACGGTACTTCCGCATGAGCCGGCGGATTTTCTTCACATTCATCCGCACGCCCATGTGCAGCAGCCGCATGTGGATGCCCCGGGCGCCCTTTGCGTAGCTGCGGAACCGGTACGCCTCTAAAATCCACTCAAAATCTGCCCGGTCCCTCTGCTCCCTCGTTTCCCTGGCTCGTTCGGAACGCACCCAGTTGTAATAGCCGGAGCGGGACACACCGGCCAATTCGCACAGCTCTTTCACGGTGAGGATGTTCTTCCGGTCCGCCAACGCCTCCTGGATGGCCGCGAACCGTTCTCCGGCACTGTCCATGACTACTGTTCCGGCTTGTCGTGCAGCCGCATGACTTTTTTTAAAAACGCCATCTGCTGCTGGAGGCACAGGATCTCCCGCCGCATCCGTCTGGCAGCTTCGACAGACGGGGAGTCCGCCGATGTTGTCTCCTTCTGCAGGCGCACGCCGCCCCGGGTGCCCTCACGAAGCCCTTCCAGAGACTTGGCTTCCCGCCGAATGCGCTTGGTGGTGTTGTGGACCCGCTCGAAGCCCAGGACTTCCGTGTTATAGCCCAGCTTGCGGAAGGCGGCTGTGCCGGTGTAGCCCTGGAGACTGAGCGCCCAGAACGCCTCCTTAAAAGCGAGGGTGTAGGATATGCTGTCTGCCGTCACCCGCAGCGTGTAGGGGGTTGCCTGCAGATGCTTCAGTTCCTCTGGTGTGAATTTCTTCTTCGCGCCCATACAGCACCTCCGTTCGGTAGTTCTATCATAACACAGGTGCGGCGCTTCTGACCCTATGGGTCAAATGCGTGTCCGCCGAACGGGGCCATGGGTCAAAATCTCGTGTCCATTTTCTTGGGTACAGTTTAAATTCCATTCTGGGTCAAAACTGGGTCAGGAACAGGGGGACTCCAATTTTTCTGGCATGGCGCCCCAAATTTTTCTTGCGTGATGGAATAGCTCATGGTATTATAAAAGTGCAATCGCAAGTATGGTGTTAGGAGCTGATCATTTTGCCAAGAGGAAAACTGTTAAACGGACTGGTGACCCAGCAGAAGGTCCTGCGGGGAGCGGTAACGCTGTTTCTGGAAAACGGCTACACGAAAACCACCACCGGCGAGATCGCAAAGGCGGCGGGCATCGGACAGAGCTCATTCTTCCATGTTTTTCCCAGCAAGGAGGCGCTGCTGCTGGAGCTGGTAAAGCGGATGTTCAGCGGGCAATTCGCGCTGGCGGGACAGCACAGCGGGGAACAAGACCCTGTGCTCCTGTACGCCGTGGAAACGGCCCTCCAGCTTCACATCGCCGAGCTGACCGAGCCGCTGCGGGAGCTGTATGTGATGGCATACTCCCTGCCTTCCATCGCGGCGTATCTGTACAAAAGCACAACGAAACGGCTGCAAGTTATCTTCGGGCCTTATCTGCCGGAGGCACAGCCCAAGGACTTCTACGAGATGGAGATCGCGTCCGCCAGTATCATGCGGGGCTTCATGTCGGTTCCCTGTGACGTGTATTTCACGATGGAGGCCAAGATCTCCCGCTTTCTGGACTGCTCGCTCAAGCTCTATGACGTACCGAAGGAGAAGCGGGCGGCGATCACGGCGGCCGTCTTACAGATGGACCTTCACACAATGGCTTTGGGCATCATCCAAAAGACCGTCCAACAGGCGGAAAAGGGCTTTGAGGCCCTGACGGAAAAACAAATTTAGGCAAGGGGGTATCCCCTTGGAGAAGCCAAAATTCTTTTATCATGGAGGAATCACGATGAAAAGAAGATTTCTTAGCTTGCTTACCGCGTTTGCTCTGTGCTTGACCCTGATCCCCACAACAGCATTCGCAGATGACGAGAAAAGGGGAGAAGATGCTTCCCCAAGCATCTGCGAAACAACCTGCACGGAGGAGTCGAAGCTCGGTAAGGAGCAGCCGAACGCCATCGCGGAGGACGAGGGATCATCCGCGCCAGCGGATGATGAACTTGGCAGTGATGTCGTTGCCGCCAAAGCAAGCCCTGCCGTAATGCGGGCGGCGAATGGCATCAGTGCGCGGGCGGCGAATGGCACGATTACCCTCGGCAGCACCGTTCTCGACATCACACAAAGCTCTGTAAGCAGCACTTACGATACGACCGGCGGCTTCAAGTATGACGCCGCCACGAAGACGCTGACGCTGCGAAACTGCACGATCGACACTTATACAAAGGTCTCGTCCGAGCAATTGCCCGGCATATTCAAATACTATAACGTCTTTCTCGACAGCCGTAATGTCGGGACGCTGAACATCGTGCTTGAGGGCAGCAATTACATTGGTGATTCCAGTAGCTTGAAGTATATGCCCGCCGCTTCCGATGTGAATACGCCGCGCTATCTCGGCATCTGGAGCAATACCGTCCGCTTCTCCGGCAGCGGGAGCCTGACCATTGAAGCCCAGACCTTCCCCATTCAGTCCGGCGGCATTGAGACAAGCGGGAGCGTGGATCTGACACTGCGCAGCTACATGAATGGAACCGTGACGCGGAGCATGGCCGTCGGCGCCGGGACGTGCGTCACCGCAGAGGCACAGGGAAACAATCTGGACTTCTACGCGCTCAATGTCAAGAACAATCTGACAGTGAACGGCACGCTTAATGCGACCACCAAGGGTTGTGTATACCAAAATGACTATCCCGTCGCCCTGCTTGTGGGCGGAACACTGCGCGTCGTCGGCGGTCAGGTGACCGCCACGAGCGACGGTCGGAACGGCAATGACGGCTGTCAGGGCTACGGCATCAAGGCCAATGCACTGGAGATCGGCGGCGGGGGAAGCGTCCGTGCCTATTCCAACGGCTACAGTACGAAGACCAGCCAATATGACGGCAAGGAAGCTATTTACGTTTCCTCGAACCTGACGGTCGACCTCGGCGGCTATCTGTATGCGAAAACACAGAACCCGATCCTTTCAAACGAGAATGAAAATGGCGCGCTGAAGGTCAACGGCCGCTGGGATCTTTCCGGGACCAATGGGGACACGGCATACACAAAGGCCGTCATAACAGAGCCGGTGAACGGCAGCATCTACGAGAATGTGATCCTCGGAACAACCGTAAGCCCTGAAAAAGAGGTGGAGATCAGCGGCATCCGAAATGCCGTGCTGGTGCTCAGCTACTATAAGGGTCAATATAATGAGGGAAAAACCTGGTACTATCGCAACGCCGACCGCCCCGGGGATACAGATTCCATCAAGCAGAATGTTTACAGCTCCGGCAGCACGCAGCAGGAGTTGAACCTCAAAGAGGGCTTCAGCAAAGTCCTTGCGGCGGACTACAATAATTACTACGGCATCGACGTGCGGGAGGGTGAGCACACCGTCGTGCTCGATGGTCTTGCAATCGTGCGCGATCACACCTTTCTTACTGTGCGCAGCGGCGCGACGCTGAACCTGAAGCTCACAGGCAAGAGCTGTCTGGAAAGCGGCAGCGCACCCACCATCTATGTGGAACAGGGCGGCACGCTGAACCTCATCGGCGGGGGCATGGCGCAGTCCTCACTGGCGCTCATGGGCGGTCTTTCGGCGGCAAGCGGCGCAACTGTGAATTTCAAGGACTGCGCCGTTTACGCCGCAGGTAAGACCATCGGCGGAACGGGAGCCAACGTATCCGTTGAAAACTGCTGGATCAGCGCCGGCTTTGCCGGAAACCTGCGCGTCACGCGCAGCACACTGGAGGGGGAGCACTCCGGCGGCACGGTGAAGATTGACCGTAGGAGCAACGCCAACCTGACGGACGCCTCCGGCAAGGCGGTCACCGGCGTCACGGACCACAGCGGCAATCCTGTTTACCGGACAAAGGTCGAACTGGAGGACATGGGGAAGAGCCGGAACCTCATGATGATCGCCTACCGCACCGACGCTACCGTCGGCATCATGCAGTCGATTCTTTACCCGCTGGTCACACAGCTGCGCGTGAATATCCCCAACACTGTCAACGATGACGTCATCAAGGATCTCACCATGCTTGTCAGCGACAACACTGTCTACCTCTGGCTTCCGAACGGTACAAGGATCATGAGTGTGGAGGGCTTTCAGGACGACGGCAGCTCGCCGGTCGGCTTCATCCATGATCCGCAGAAGGGCGCGCCCATCATCACCACCGCCGACAACAGCGCCAGCGGCAAGATGATCCTGCTCAACCTGCTCCTCGCCTCGGGCGTGCTCGCCTTCCGCGGCACCCCCGGCGGAAACAACACCGCGCTCTGTGCGGGCTATCTGGGAGATTCCGCAAAGGACACCTGGATCGACTATCGCCCGGAAAAAGACGTCAAGCTCCAGGCGGATTGGAAGTTTATCACAGACTTCGGCATCCGTATGCTTACAGGCGGCGAGGCGGAGGTCAAGCTCAACGGACTGGACCTGAGCGGTCCGAACAAGCGCGTGGAGCTGGATGACCGCTCGAAGCTTTCCATCGTGCTGATGGAAAACACCGAGAGCGCCATGGAGTCCAATCATGGCAGCACCGACGCGGTCTGGACGCTCAAGGGTTCGGGCGGTCTGACCATCAAGGGGCAGTCCGGCGGTGAAAAGCTGACGCTCCGCGGCGACCACGCCATGGACGGCAGCACCGGTGCCTCCCTGACATTCAATGGCATCACGCTCATCAACAACTGCACGAACAAGCCGGTGACGTCGCTTGGGAAACTCACCATCTCAAACAGCCTGGTCTTCGGTCTGGGCACGGTCAACTGCGCCAACGTTGTCATCAACGGCGGCAGTGTCGATCTGGATGTTCCGGTGAACACAGTCGTGAAAGATTCCGGCGGCAATGAGCTGAAAAAGGTCACTCTGACCCTTTCGCAAAAGAACACCGCCGTGGAGGACGTCACCCTTTCCGGGCTTCCGGAAGGTACGGCATTCAACGACAGCCATGTCACCACCGACGGCAGCGGAAAGCTCTACCTCTGGATCCCCAAGGATGCGGAGGTGGAGACTGTGACCGTCGGCGGGAATAAGTACTATCCCAAGTCGGACGGCAGCATGACCATCGGCGATGTGCCGGAGTTCACCAGCCCGACGGAGGATGTCAGCCGCGTGGTCAAAATCAGTGAATACATGACTCTGACCGTTGAAGTTACCGGCACGCCCGCGCCCGCGCTGCAATGGCAGGTCAGCCGGGATGGCGGCAAGACCTGGGAGAATATCGAGGGCGCGACGGAAGCCACCTATCAGGCGCTCCTGCCCCTGTCCCTGCACGGCGCAAAGTTCCGCTGCGCGGCGACGAATAAGGATGGCACGACATATTCCCATACATTTACCGCGTACTACTGTCCCGCATATCTGCGCGGCGCGGCCTCGCCCATGCGGGGAAACGGTGAATTCATTCAGGGCGAGATCGCGACCATTACCGCCGGTTTTTACGACGGCCAAACCCGGTATCCCATAAGCTCTCTGACGGGCGTCACAGCGGAATACCGCTGGAAGTACTGCAGAAACGTTATGCCAACGGAAGAGGAGTGGGCTAAGATCCCACCCGCGGACGAATCCTATCCCATCACCATCACGGATGAAATGGACTATCAGTGTGTTTGCTTCCATGTCACGCTGACCTATCCCGGCAATACGGTCAAGACCGTGACCGGTTACTGGCGGCTCCTTGTGTGCGTCACACCCGTGGTCACGGAGCAGCCTCAGAGCGTGTCCGCGGCTGTGGGTGATTCGGTGACATTCTCCGCCAAGCTGATCAAGCAATATCTCAACGCGCTGGAGTATCAGTGGCAGAGCAGCGCCGACGGCGGCCAAAACTGGACGGACATCGAAGGCGCCGGCGGCAAAAGCTATATGGAGGACGATTGGAACTACATTCCCAGCTACACGATCCCGTCCGTCACGGCGGCACAGAGCGGCCAACTGTTCCGCTGTGTGCTCTGGAACACGAACAACCATACGGGCAGTGACCGCGTGAGCACGCCTCCCGTATACTCCGAGCCCGCGACGCTCACCGTGACGCCGCCCGCGCATGAGCACAGTTACGGCGATTGGAGCAAGGACGGTACGAACCACTGGCACGAATGCACCGATGCGGCGTGCCCGAATCAGTCCGAAAGCATCAAGGACAAAGCGGCGCACATCTACGACGATGATGCGGACACCACCTGTAACGTCTGCGGCTACGTCCGCACCGTGACCCCGCCCGAGATCATCCCTGTTTCCCAAATCACGCTGAACAAGGCGGAAACTTCGATTTCTGTTGGAAATAGCGAAACGCTGACCGCCACGGTCGCGCCTGAGAACGCCGCCAACAAGGCTTTGACTTGGGCATCCTCTGACGAGGATGTTGCCACCGTAGCCCCTGACGGCACCGTGACGGCGGTCAAGGCAGGTGCCGCGACGATCACCGCCACCGCGGCGGACGGTTCGGGCAAATCCGCGGTCTGCAAGGTCACCGTTACCGGCGATACCACGCCCTCTCAGCCCAGTGGCTCTACGGGCGGCAGTTCCGGCGGATCTTCCTCCGACCGGGACAGCCATGACAGCAATCCGGTCATTAAAACGGAGACGAAGAACAATACCGACGGCTCTACCACCAAGACCGAGACCCGGAGAGACGGCTCTGTGACCCAGACCACCACCGGCAAGGACGGCTCCGCGACTAAGACCGAGACGAAGAAGGACGGCAGTTCCGTCACCGAGAACAAGGCCGCTGACGGCTCCACCGGCACGGTGAAAACCGACAAAAACGGCCAGACCGAGGCGGCGGCCAAGGTCAGCGGCAAAGCCGTTGAGGACGCGAAGAAGAACGGCGAGGCGGTCAAGGTTCCCGTGGAGGTCGAGGCCACCCGGAACAGCAGCACCGCCCCCACGGTGAGCATCGAGCTTCCCAAGGGCGCGGGCGAGACCAAGGTGGAAATTTCTGTTTCCAACGTGACCCCCGGTACGGTGGCGGTGCTCGTCCACCCTGACGGCACGGAGGAAATTTTGAAGGATTCCATTCCCACCGAGGACGGTATCCAGTTGACCGTGGACGGCAGCGCGACGGTGAAGATCGTTGACAACTCCAAGGGCTTCATCGACACCCGAGACCACTGGGCCGAGGACGAAATCGACTTCGTGAGCGCCCGAGGATTGGTCAACGGCATGAGCGCCACGATCTACGCGCCCAACGCCTCCACCACCCGCGCCCAGCTTTGGACGATCCTTGCGCGGCAGAACGACGCAAATCTGAACGGCGGTAACACCTGGTACGAAAAGGCACAGAACTGGGCCAAGGACAAGGGCGTTTCCGATGGCGCGAACCCCAACGCCGCCATCAACCGCGCCCAGATGGTGACGATGCTGTGGCGGGCCGTGGGCCAGCCCACGGCGGGCGGTACGGCGAACTTCACCGATGTTCCCACTGACAGCTATTACACGCAGGCCGTGGCTTGGGCCGTGGAGAACGGCATTACCACCGGCGTGGGTAACGGTCATTTCGACCCCACCGGTACCTGCACCCGCGCGCAGATCGCCGCGTTCCTGGCACGCTCCATGAAGTGACGAAAAAACAGCTCCGGTCCCTTTCACAGGGGACCGGGGCTGTTTGCAGTGAACTGCTGCTTTTGCACCGCTGGAATCAATAAAGGCTACCCGATCTCAGAAAACGGCAAGTTAGTCGTTTTAACAAGCGGGGGCCGGGAGTTTCGGCAGCACGCAGAGCACACCAAGAGTGGTGATACCACCCCTCGTCTCGCACATGCGGAAAGCACTGAACACATGGCGTGTAAGCCACAATTCTGACAAAAGCAAAAAAAGATCACACAGCCCAGCGGGGCCGCGACGCCGGAGGAAGCGGACACACGCCATAGGCGTGCATCCGCTTCCTCCGGCTGTTCTTTCGGTGACGATTTTGCTGGCAGCTCAAGACTGTGCTGTGGCCGGGGGAGGGAAGACTCCTGTTTCGGCGTGTAAGCCGTTGTGTGCAATCTTTCTCCGAAAGCCGAGGGTGTACCCGCTTTCACTCGTGAAAGCGAACGTGGGCCGTTTGTGAGAGAAGTTGAAAAACGCGATGAGAAACGGTTGGGGACAGCGTTGTGATGGCAACTTTGCCGGATATTTCTCTTCTGCTGATAAGTGGGGGGTCACAGAGCAGCACAGTTCTTGGATAGCCGAATTTACATTTTCCGGGGTAAAAATCTTAGCGCTGAGCACAGGAACATAAGGGAGTAGGTCTCCTCAAAAAAATCATGAAAAAAGGGAGAGCATTAAGCCCTCCCTTATAGTGATTTATTCTGTTATAGGTTGAAAGCGGCAGCGAATTTGTCGGTTGCAGCTTGCATTTGTTGCAGGTCAGACTTGACATAGAAATTCAGCGTTGTACTTGCATCTGCGTGTCCTAAAATCTCCTGCACGCTTTTGATATCAGCGCCTTGGGAAAGAAGCAGCGTCGCACAGGAATGCCTCAAATCATGTGGGGATAAATCAGGCAGACCATTCCTTTTCATAAAGCGTTTTACTCGCCTTGTTACTGAGTTCGGGTCACGAGGTTGGAAGATATCGTCCTCCTTGGGAAAAAGAAAGGCATCCCGTAGGATAGTGTTGGGATGCTGGGATTGTGTCGCCTTTCGTAGTTGCTTGAGCAAGGACAATGTGCTTGGCATGATGGGGATAGTGCGGATGCTGGTCGCTGTTTTTGGCGAGCTGACGATTACACCGCATTCCGGTGTGTAGACGATGTTTCGCTCGATTCTGATGGTACAGTTCTTCTCGTCGATGTCGCTCCATTTTAGACCCATACACTCACCACGACGGATTCCGGTCGTTATCAGCAGTTGCAGGATGCAGTGAAAATCAAGGGGAGTATCGGGGAGCAGGGAGAAGAATTTTTTGGCTTGCTCCTCGGTCAAGGCATCGACAGGCTTTTTTTCTTTCTTGGGACTGTCAACCAGCTTCATAGGATTTTTGACAAGCAGCTCTTGCTTTTCAGCGAAACCGAAAATCAGGTTCAGTGTGTTATACAGGTGGTGCAGTGTTTTTGGAGTTAACGGCTTTCCGTGCTGATTCTTGTGCTCGGTGCGAAGGTAGGTAAGGCAGCGCTGAATATCGAGGGAGCCGATTCCTTGTAAGGTGGAGCCACTAAAGCAGGGGAGGAGCAGCTTTGTCATACTCTCATACCCTATTATTGATCGTACCATTGATACATATATTAAGAACTTGCGTAAAAAACTTCGCCTTGATTGTATTGTTACGGTGAAAGGGATCGGGTACAAATTTGAGGTAGAAACATGAAAAAGTTAAAGCTCTTTCCCAAAATATTTGTTTATACCTTGGCGCTATTATTGCTCATAACAATGCTTGCCAGCGGAACGATTTATCTTCTCGCCCCGATGATGGGAGAAAATTCAGTCCTATCAGAGGGAACTTATGTCGATGGGATGTCATCAGCAATTAGGACTGCTGCCATTCCGAGAAATACAGAAATAGCCCACACAATATTGCGCTCATTACCCTATACCATAGCAATTTGTATTGTAGTTTCACTTTTATGTGCCTACTTTTTTTCAAAAGCAATAACAAATCCCATCAAGGGTATTTTAGATGCAACAAATCACATGGCTGTTTTGGATCGCAAAGCAGCGTGTAAGACTGCAACCAATGACGAGATTGGAATATTAGCCAATCAAATCAACCAACTATATCAAAATTTATTGAGCACGATTGAACATCTGCAAGAGGAAAAAGATAAGGTTAGTGAAGCCGAAAAGCAAAAAATTGACTTTCTGCGTTCGGCATCCCATGAGCTAAAAACTCCGGTTACAGCATTGAATGCCATGTTGGAAAATATGATCTTAAAGGTTGGTAAATACAGCGATTATGAAGAATATCTGCCACTGTGCAAAGAACGAACAGAACAACTCAGTAAAATGATTTCAGAGGTATTGGACGCATCCAAACTTGGCACAACGGCGGCGGAGGAACCACAAGCATTAGCCGTAGACTGCTATTTATCAGAGTTGTGTAAACAATATCGCTTGATTGCTCAGGCAAATGGAATTTCCTTTCAAGAGGCTTTCCCTGAAACCTTTACAATTACCTTGCCCCCAAAAACATTTGCAAGAGCATTTTCAAATATTCTCTCCAATGCTGTTGCTTATACCTTGCCTGGTCACTCTATTTTTGTCCGCATTGATGGCCGTAAATTGATAGTCGAAAATGAATGTGAGCCAATTTCAGCAGAGCATCTAAAACATATATTTGAACCATTTTATCGCCCCGACTATGCCCGCAACCAGAATGATGGCGGTAATGGTCTTGGGTTATACATAGTGGCCTCGATTTTAGATTCTTTGAAACTTTCCTACTCATTGGAACCCATACAAAAACCATTGGGAATGCGGTTTACCATTACTTTTTGATGATCTTGATGCCATCCCTATGCTATGTGAAAATAAAATATACTTCCATATTGGTTTCATATATGCTCCATACACAGATGGTAGATTATCATTGCACAGAAGGGTATGTGTAATAATCACTATGGAGGTCATATTATGAAAAAAACGTTTATAGCCATCTCACTTGCCTTGTTTAGCTGCTTGATCTTGGCTGCGTGTACTGCAAACGCCACTTCCACACAAGAGATACCGAGTAATTCGGGAAAGAACCACCCTGTTTCAACGAACATCGGCCAGGATACATCAGATGCGGTAGCCGGTGAAAACTGCTTGCCAGGAGGCCCATCCGATACCCAACTGGAGTATTGGGAAATCGATGAATTTGAAGATTGGATGGAGCAACAGCGTGACCAAATTCAAAAGCTGGCGGATAATAAGGACAAATCCTTCTATTACAAAGATGACAACGGCAGCTATGTGTGTCGCGAATGGACACAGGAAGATGTAGATAGTCTGTATGAAGGCTGGCAGGATCAGCTTGCGCTTATGAAAGAGGGGTATCACTTTACTAAATCTATGGAATTGTCCAACGGTGGTATCATTTCTGGCGCATTTGATCCTGAAACATGGAACGCTGAACCAGCGTCTGCCCCCGGATCGACAATCATTACTTTACCTGACGGTTCTACAGTTGATTTGGGCCATTTTGATACTGCAGACGCTGCTACTAAAGCTGTGCAGGAATACTTGGAGCAGCAAGTTTCATCGGGAAATATATCACAGGAAGAAGCGGACGATTTGCTCAACAATGGTTCCACCGAATAATAAGTTTCTCACTTGGGCCGGTTCTCTCAGCGAGAACCGGCCATTTCATATACACTCCATATTGGCTTTATCTTACTTACACTTTGCGGTGGTAGGTTTGATTTGAGATCAAATCTGCCACCATATTAACAGACGGCATGGCGGCATATCGGAGGTGCCGCCATGCTATTTTCACTTTCTACCCCCCCTAACTTGTCAAAAAAAGTCTGCCTGTCCGATGGGATCAGTCCGGCGGTGGATGCGAAATCTGTCAGTATGTAAGTGAAAATGTTGTTTCGTGCGTCCGCATAGTGTCATGCTGTGCGGACATTTTTATATGCCCCTGCTTCTGGTCACGGTGGCCAGAGGCTCCAAGGTGCCGGGGGCCGCCTGTTCTCCATTTCAATCCGCACTCACCAACCACCTTTTGAAATGGAGGACAATTATGACGACTATCAACCTGAAACGGTATTACCCCTATATGACCGAAAATGTGATGCTGGAAGTTTCGGACGAGATCGCCGCCACCCTCTCTATGGGAGGCCGCCTGTGCGACAGCTACAAGCGGCAGAAGCGCAGAAATGGCGAGTGCTCGCTGGACACCGATCCCGGCTTTGAGGCCGACGTGCTCCGCCAGCCCATGACCCCGGACGAGTACATTGAGGCGCGGGAAACCACGTTTGCCCTCTATGACGCGCTGACCCAGCTCCCGCCCACGCAGGCCCGGCGTGTGTACCAGCATTATCTTCTCGGCATGAGCAAGACCGAGATCGCGGCAACCGAGGGCGTTGGCCGGAGCCGCATCTGCTGCTCCGTTGAGCGCGGGCTGGCCGCTATGAAAAATATTTTGAAAAAATCCATGTAAGAGGGAGTACATTTGCCCCCGAAACCTCCTGATAGGTGAGAGGAGTTTTCTTCCTCGCCTTGAAAACTGAATAGACAGTATTCCCGATACGAAATCCGCGTGATAGCGACGTAAGGTGCGCCGCCACGACAGCCAGCTCAGGAGGTGATGGACAATCTGGCCGAGCGATCAACGCAGCCTTTGACCCGGTGCTGGCAAACCGGGCGCGAGGACAGCGCGGAGGATAATGAAACTTGCTCACGCCCTCCCACAGACTTGAGGGGGAGTCCCTGCGGTATGCGCCAGCCCTCCACGGGCAGCGGTGCTGTGGGGCTATGCAGCCGAAGCCATCGGCGGTCTGGAATACTCCCCGTGCCGGGGATGCGTGGCAAAAACGGCACACAACGATTATACAGGGAGCCGTCAAACCGGGCCTTTCTGTCTTATGACAGCCCAAACCAATCCGGCGCGGCGGCTCCCTCTTTTGTGGATTGAAACGGAAAACAACCGTCCCGCTGCTTCTGGCCATCGTGGCCAGAGGTGGGGCAAGGTCAAAGGACGGCGCTTTTGTGCCGTCCTTTCACGTTTCCCCACGGACAATGGGAAACCATCAAATTTATTCACACCGCTAATTTTTATAGGAGGTTTTCAGATGACGGAAGCAAGAGTCGGCTATCACAAGGAAGTCAAAACCGCGTCTTTTCAGGGCAAATCCATCACCGTGGAAAACCTGACCCCGATGCTCTCTCCCCGAGCACGGGACAAGCGCAAGCGTGAAATTGAAAGCTGTCTGTATGAGGTCTTTGTAAAGTATGCGCCGGGGCGGGCGCAGATGCACTAATGCGGGACATCCTTGAGATGCGGGGCTGCCAGAGGTATAATATAGGTGTAAGGTTTGGTAGCTCCTACACGGAAAGGAGCACCAAATGATTATTCGTGAAGATGCCATTTATGGCAGACAGTCCGTTGACCGCAAGGACAGTATCAGCATTGAAAGCCAGATTGAGTTCTGCAAGTATGAATTGAGAGGAGGCAATTTCCGCAAGTACACCGACAAGGGCTATTCCGGCAAGAATACCGACAGGCCCAAGTTCCAAGAAATGATGGCCGATATTCGCCGGGGCCTGATCAAGCGCGTAGTGGTCTACAAGCTGGATCGTATCAGCCGTTCCATTCTGGACTTCGCAACCATGATGGAAACTTTTCAGGAATACAATGTTGAGTTCGTATCTTCCACGGAGAAGTTTGACACGTCCACCCCGATGGGGCGGGCCATGCTGAATATCTGCATTGTGTTCGCCCAGCTTGAACGTGAAACCATCCAGAAGCGCGTGACCGATGCCTACTATTCCCGCTGCCAGCACGGTTTTCACATGAGCGGCGCGGCCCCCTACGGCTTCCAACTGGAGCCGACCACCATTGAGGGCATCCGCACAAAAATGATGAAGCCTGACCCGGAAACGGCAGATATTGCAAAGCTGATGTTTGAAATGTACTCTCAGCCCGCAACCTCTTTCGGGGACATCGCCCGTTACTTTGCCGACGAGGGCATCCTGATCTACGGCAAGGAAATGACACGGGGCTTTATCTCCCAGCTTTTGAGAAATCCCATTTACGCGCAGGCCGACCTCGATATGTACGAGTTCTTCAAAAGTCAGGGGACGGTGGTAGTCAATGAAGCGACAGATTTTGCCGGAACAAACGGCTGCTATCTCTATCAGGGCCGGGATGTGCAGGAAAGAAAAAACAAGCACCTGAAAGATCAGATACTTGTTCTTGCTCCCAGCGAGGGGCTGGTATCGTCTGATACATGGCTGCGCTGCCGGAAGAAGCTCATGGCGAACAAGATGTTCCAAGGCGGGCGAAAGGCAAAGAACACATGGCTTGCCGGAAAGGTCAAGTGTGGCCGCTGCGGATACGCGCTTATGAGCGTCGGCAATCCGACAGGCATTCAGTATCTCCGCTGCTCCAAGCGGGCCGACAGTAAAAGCTGTGACGGCTGCGGGACGCTCCGTACACGGGAATTTGAAAGGTTCCTGTACGGCGAAATGGTCAAGAAGCTGTCCGAGTTCCAGACGCTGACGGCAAAGCGGGAAACGGTCAATCCCAAATTGACCGCGCTGAACATGGAGCTTGCCCGCGTGGAGGAGGAGATTGAAAAGCTGCTGAATACTCTGACCGGGGCTAATGCGGTGCTGCTGTCCTACGCCAACAGCAAAATCGAGGAGCTGGACACACGCCGCCAAGCCCTGACAAAAGAGATTGCGGCGCTGTCGGCGGAAACCATATCCCCGGAGCAAATCGAGCGGCTGTCGGTCTACCTCAACCAATGGGAAGAAATTGACTTCGAGGACAGGCGACAGGTTGCCGACGGCCTGATCTCACAGATCCGCGCAACCGACGAACACGTTTCGATTGAGTGGAAAATTTGGCTTTTACTTATCCATCGCACACAACAAAGGGCTGTGTGCCCTTGTCAAGCGATGTAAATTAAGCAACAAATCCCGATTTGAACCACACGATTTCATAGCCGCTCATTAGTGGTTGCAGTCTTTTAATAAAATCCTCCGAAAGCCTTGCAAATAAAGGATTTTTCGCATTGTCCCCACCGTATCCCTTTATCTGATTTCACGCATTGTTGTCCTTAACTTGACCTCGCACAAGGGAAAAATCAAGGGAAGGAAAAACTGGTAACAAACTATAAAACAGCGTGGCAATCGGGGAACTGTGACGTATGTGCGAATATATTATAGCGGAGGATTTCGATATGGACAAGTACATTTTTGACGAAGGCAACGGCCTTTGGTATGAACTGATTGGCGACTACTATTTTCCCTGTTTGACTGTACCCACTGAAGAAGAACAGCCTGTCGGTATATGGGGGCAACGGCACAAGCGGTATATCAAAGAATACCACCCAGCTTTATACAATGCCTTGTTGCTCAACGGCAGACTGAACAGCTACCTTGCCGATATTGACCAGCAGGCACAAGAACGGTTAGATACCATTATTGAACAGATGGCCCGATCCCAAGGTATCACCGAGGCGCTGAAAGCTGCCGACCAAATGACATGGGTCGGTAAGATGAACAATATCCAAGCAAGTGCAATGGAAATTGTAAACAGTGAGCTGATTTACGCTTAACAGATTAGCGAAGCAGGGGCCGCCCCAATCGGGCGGCCCCTGCTTCTGCTGTAACACGCTTTACTCATTGATAGCCAGAGAGAGATTGTCCAGAATATCTTCCACTTCGTCCGTGGTCAGATACGCACCATGCAAGCTGACATTGGCATGGCTTGTACAGCACTGCGCCCAAACGTGCCCGTTGTCCATTTCAATCAGGAATTCATGGCCATCAACGGACGTGTAATAATAGGCGGTTTCGTAGCTGCCATCAATGACATACGCTTGGACAAAATAGTCGGCTTGTGCGATATTATCGATTGTGAAATCGACATATCCGCTGCCGTTCTTCTTTGCGTAAAGGGCGTCAAAGTTCTCGCTGACGTAATCACCTTTTGCATCGGACACGACAAAGGAAAAGTTGGCATCTGGAACATAATCATAATGCTCGTTCACCCATTCCAAATCAAAGGTAACGCGACCTGTCAGCGTGTCCAGAAGATTTGCGGGGTTTTCGGCAGTATACTCCATTTTCTCCGCGCCATCCTCCCGACCAATGCGGCGGCTGCGGAGAACTGGATCACTGCTCAGAACCTCTACGGAGTCCCACTGATGGTATTCAGATACTACTCCGCCGTTAATGCGTTCGCCCGCAACCCAATCGTCCGATTTGAACCGATTAGATTTTATCGTTTCTTCCAAAGTGGCGGGCGGGTTTCCTCCGGGGCCGCCGATAGCAACAGCACCAGGAGCACCATTTTCACTTGAAGGCATGGGAATGTCATCCCTGCTGGACACGATGATGTCATTTCTGAACAGATGCACACCCACCGCTGCGGCAGCGGTCAGCGTTAATGCCATCATCATAACAACAGCGACGGCAATCAACGGCACACGAGATTTTAAGGTCGATTTTTTCATAGGAATGTCCTCCGATTGTTTTTGGTAGGAGGCAAGCTGGGAACGAATACGCTCCCGGCTCTCCTGCGGCAATTTCAGCCCATCAGAAATGCGCTTGAAGTTTCGCTCCATATCAATCCCTCCCAAGTTGCTTTTTTAAGATGTTTTTGGCCCGATGCAATCTCATGGAAACGGCTGAGATGCCGATGTGTAAAAATTCTGAGATTTCCCGAAACGAGTAGCCCTCAAAGTAGTGTAGGCTCACGACGGCCCTATACTTTTCCGGCAACTCCATGACCGCATAAAATATGTCCCGATCCTCCGGCTGTATCAGCAGAACAGCCTCGTCCAAAGGAATGGCTTCGTGCTTCTTTGCTGCGGTGAGAAGGTTTTTACAATGGTTAATCGTAACCTTAGTTAGAAACGCACGCTCTTTGCCGGGATAAACTATCATGCCGCCCTCCAACAGTTTAAGAAAAACAGTCTGCACAACGTCCTCCGCTTCCTGCGGAGAGCGGAGATAACTGAGAGCAATACGATACACCATATCCGCATAACGGTCAAAAAGCTCCAGCACGGTTTCTTGCTCCATCGGCGCACCCCCTTCCGCTTCCTCTTGAGGCCTCATATATATAACAAATCAGCAGACCGAATTTGCACAAAAATTTTCAAGAAAATTATAGCACATAAAACAGTATATAACCTACAAACTGGCTCCTGTTTATGTACGCCGCCGCTATGGATTGCACCATAGCGGCGGCGTTCTCTATCATCTGCTGTCCCTGTCAACTGCCCTCCTGTGTGGCTGTGGCTGTTGCCGTTTGCCCTCGTCCTGCAACCGCCGCAGGCGTTCCCGGACGCTTCTCGGCTCTGGGGGTCGCTCTTTTACGGCGGGCCGCTGGCGCTCCTGCACCTTCCGCTCCCACTCGGCCAACTCCCGGTTATGCTGGCTGACAACGGCCTCGGCCTTGCGGTAGGTGGCTGTAAATGTCTGCACATCGGGATAATACAGCGCAGTTTTCCGAAGTGGAGCGTAGCGGAACGCAGGAAAACTGCGGC
>OOCM01001366.1_pt1 | contig 19511 bp, 14 predicted proteins | sample 1671111 | NCBI WGS metagenome assembly OOCM01 (sample SAMN06348123, study PRJEB24527) | human gut metagenome | biome: human gut; feature: ankylosing spondylitis patient; material: feces | host: Homo sapiens | place: China | collected 2015-10 | reverse complement strand
CTTTCTGGAAATGGCGCTCATCACGCTCATTACCAACGCGCGTTACCTGCTCATGAGCTGCTCGCTCAGCCAGAAATTTTCGCCCGATACGCCGCTGTACCACCGGCTGCTCGTCGGCTACGACGTGACGGACGAGCTGTTCGGCATCGCCATTGCGCGGCCCGGTTATCTCGACCCGTTCTATTCCTACGGCGCGTTCCTGCCTGCCATCCCCGGCTGGGCCATCGGCACGGCGCTGGGCGTCACGGCCGGGAGCATCCTGCCCGCGCGTCTGGTCAGCGCGCTTTCCGTCGCGCTGTTCGGGATGTTTTTGGCGATCATCATTCCGCCGTCGAAGAAAAACCCGGTCGTGCTCGGCTGTGTGGCGGTGAGCTTCGCGGCAAGCTGGCTGTGCACCGTTCTGCCATACGTCAAGACGCTGTCCGAGGGCACGCGGACGATTTTGCTGACGATTTTAATTGCGTCGGCAGCGGCGCTGCTCTTCCCGGTGAAGGACGCGCCGGAGCAGAAGGAGGGAAGTCAGGATGAACGGTAAAATTTATCTGTATATTCTGGTCTGCGCCGCCGTGTCGTTCCTCATCCGGGAGCTGCCACTGACGCTCATCCGCAGGCCCATCAAAAGCCGCTTCCTGCGCTCGTTTTTGTTCTACGTGCCGTATGTGACGCTGGCCGTCATGACCTTCCCGTCCATTGTAAACGCCACAAGTTCCCCCATCGCGGGCCTTGCCGCGCTGGTGCTGGGCATCGCCGCCGCATGGCTCGGCGCAAATCTGCTTCAGGTCGCCGTCGGCTGCTGCGCGGTCGTGCTGGTACTGGAGTTTTTCCTGATATAAGCGCATAAACGCCGCGCCCGGCCGGGCGCGGCGTTCTGTGCGTTTTGGGCAGCTTCAGCGGTCGATCCCCACGAGAAGCACGGAAATATTGTCCTTCCCGCCGCGCTGCATCGCCAGCTGGTACAGTGCGGCGGCGCAGGCCGGCGCTGCTGTCTGACTGCGCAGGAGCGCGCAGAGGTCTTCCTCCTCCAGCATATCGGTCAGTCCGTCGCTGCAGAGCAGGAAGCGGTCGCCGGGCCTCACGGGAAGCTGGACCGTATGCGGCTGTATGATCAGCTCGTCCGGGAAAATTCCGAGGTGCTGCGTCAGCCGGTGGCGCTCCGGATGGGTTTTCGCCTCCGCAGGCTCGATGATGCCGAGCGCGATCAGGCGCTGCACCGCCGTATGGTCCTCGCTCAGCCGCGACAGGCAGCCGTCCCGGTACAGATAGCACCGGCTGTCGCCGATATTGGCGGCATACGCCTCGCCGTCTGCGAGAAGCAGCGTCGTCAGTGTCGCGCCGGAGCGCTTTCCGATTTTCCCGATCTGGTCGCAGATGGCGCGGTTTCCCGCGTCATACGCCTGCAAAACCGCCTTCGGCGACCAGCATTTTTTCGGCGGAAGCGCCTCCAGCGCGGCCTGCGCGGCCTGCGCCCCCTGCGCCTGCCCGCCCATTCCGTCTGCCACGGCGAAAAGGCCCTGCTTCCTCCCGGTTCCGTCCGTCTGCGCGTACCCGCCGCCGCAGATCGTGCCGTTCAGATAGATCCGATCCTGATTTTCCGTTCGCACCCGCCCTGTCGCGCAGACGGCGGCATAGCTGTATTTCATCCGTTGATCCATCCTTCCTTCTGCAGCTGCTGGATCAGACTTTGCAGCTGCTGATAGTATGTCGCGTCGTCGTCGCTGCGCAGCAGCTGCCCGGCTGTCTCGTAGGCCTCGACGGCGGCGGAATAGTCGCGCGCGGACTGTTCCTTCCGGTTTTCCAGCGTGATATACAGCATGGCGCGGAACGCGTAGGGTTCATAATCCTTCGGATACTGCGCGGCATAGGCGTCCAGCGTCTGCTCCGCCAGATCGTATTCCTGTAATTCATAATAGATCGTATACAGGTTGCTGTAGAGATAGCTTTTCGTCACGCCAAGCTCCAGCACGCGGTTGAAGCACTCCCCGGCCTTGCGCAGGTAGCTCTGCGGAACGGAGGGGTCGGTGTGGTACGCCTCGAAATAGGCCAGCGCCAGCATCTCCCAGATCGTCGAGTCATAGCGCAGGCCGTAGGTTTCGATCCCGTTCGCCAGAACCTCGACGGCCTTTGTCGCGGGGTTTCCGATCGGGGAGCTTCCCGTCCGGACCAGCGCCGCGCAATCGCGGTAGACCTCCGCCAAGGAGCGCAGCGTCCGCTTTTGCAGCGCGATATCCTGCGTCTGATTCAGCACCGCCTGAAAGCCGCTTTCCGCGTCCAGATATTCCTTTTTCGCGTAGTCGATCTCCGCCTGTACGTAGTCAGTCACGTCGCCGCTTGCGCCTGCCGCGTACATCTGCGACAGGATCTCGTCCGCCGCATCGATATCGCCCAGCCGTCCGAGGGAAACCGCGTAATCGCGCTGGGCATTGACGGTGATATCGCCTCCGGCGGTGCTCAGCCGGAAGAACGAGGCCGCGGCGGCATAGTCATCGCATTCAAAATACGCCGCGCCCAGAATTTCGCTCAGCTGGCTCTGCGCCTCGATATCGTAAGCCTTTCCAAGCCCCAGCTCGTCCTCGATATAGGAAATGCAGCGTTCATAGTCCTGCGCGCAGTAGAGCGCGTAGGCGTAGGAAATATAAGGTGCAGACTCCTCCGGGTAGAGCGCCTGCGCCTGCTCGAAGCATCCCAGCGCCTGCTCCGGGTCCGTTTCGCACAGCTGCGTCCCCTGCTCCATCAGAGCCTCGTACTGATTCTGCTGCTCCTGTACCTGTGCCTGCTGCGCGGCGGCAAGCTGCGCCTGCTTTTCCTGCCGCGTGTGCAAAAGCAGCAGACTGCCCGCCGCGATCGCCGCACCGGCGACAAGCACCAGCACCCAGACAAGCCCCCGGTGGGCTTTCTTTTTTTCCTTCCGCACGGGAGCCGGACTTCCCCCGCCGGAGGCGTCGAAGACGCCCTGTGTTCTGTTTGTGCCGGATGTGCGCTGCGGCCGGTCAGAAAACACCGCATTCGTTTTGCCCGCAGTTCCCGCCGCGCCGGAGGACTTCCCCGACGCGTAGCGGCTCGGGTCGATCTGCAGCTCGTCGCCGTTCGGGTAGATGAGCGCCGCGTCCTGCGCCTCGTAGGAGATCGCTTCCAGCTCCTGCCGCAGCTGCTGGGGGCTGGAATAGCGGTCCTTCGGGTCAAACGCGCAGGCCTTCAGGACGATCTCGCCGAGGCGGCCTTCGCCGTAAAATGGTCTTGGCAGCGGTTCGCCGGACACGCGTCTGGCCAGCGCCTGCTCACGGTTGTCATAGGTAATTGCCTCCGGCGGCTGCGGGAGGAACGGGCCGCGATTCTTGTTCAGCATCCGGTACAGCACCAGTCCGAGCGAATACGTGTCGACGCTGAAGCCATATTTCTTTCCAATGTAGACCTCCGGGGCCATGTAACTATACGTGCCCTTCTTGGACAGGCCGGAGGTCGTGCGTTCGATCGTCCGCGCGATGCCGAAATCGCCGAGCTTATAGTCCCCGTTGTCGGAAATAAAAATGTTTTCCGGCTTGATGTCGCGGTGGATGATATTGTACCGCTGGCAAAGCTCCAGCGCCTTACAAATGTCGATGCCGAGCTTGATGATGTCCCGCCGCGCCATCGGGTGCTCGTAGACATACGGCAGCAGCGGGTGCAGCAGCTCCATGCGGATGAGAATGTCCCAGCCGATGCCGTCGGGGTGCCGGAGGACGGCGTGCTCCTCATAGCTGACAATATTGCCGGTGCCTTTGAGCCTTGACATGATGGCGCACTCGCGGCCGATGTCCTCCACGACGCTGTAAAAATACTGCTTTGCCTGCGGCGGCGTCATGCCCTCGTCCAGCACGCTCTGCAATTCTTTCCCGCTCTGCGGGACGGTAATGACCTTCAGCGCGGCTTTGTAAACGCCGCCGAAGTCCTCCCGCTGGATCTCATAGACCGTCCCATAGCTCCCCTGCCCCAGCTCCCGGCAGATTTTCCATTTGTCAAACACAATGGAGCCGATCTCATATGTAGACATAGTTTGTTCTCCGTTTCTTTTTGCTACTCTTCCGGCGTATCGCCGACAACATGATATTCCCACTCGCCAGCATCATTCAAATCCACATAGTACAGCAATTTATCATCTTCATAGAATTGGAGCATCACTTTTTCTCCATTCTCGTTGTACGCATACACACACGTTTGATGCGGGCTACCTGAATTGTACACATCCTCCATAGTGCAATTGCCATTCGAATCATATTCGTAAAGCACATAACTTTGAAGAGAGTTATTCGAATCGTAATTTTCCTCCCTGAGCAGTTTTTCGCTCGAATCGTATTGATTCTGGGTATAGTATTGAAGAATGCCGTCCGAATCGTAGTATTCATCTTTCGTCCTGTTTCCATCTGAATCGTATTCGTACAGGACATACCCCAGAAGCGTACCATCTGAGTTGTAAAGTTCATTCCGTACACAGTTTCCTGCTGTATCAAATATCTGCACGGAATCAAGTTCTCCATCTTCTCTGTAGGCTACCACTTGGTAGCCGCTTAGATTCCCGTTTTCATAAAGTTTTTCCAGCGTACCGGCTTCTTCATATTCCCGCAGCGCCTCCGGAATTGTCTGCGGCACGAATATATTGTGGATAGCAGCAGGAATCGGAATTGCCCCAATCACGCATAGCACCACCGGCACAAGCAGAGCCGCCGCGACTATCCCAATGATCAAACGTCCTATTTTCTTCCGCTTCTTTTTTGTGCCTGCGCCTTTCGGCTCTTCCGAACCAAAGGCGGACTGTGTTCGTTCTTCACTGGTTGCCTCGGCCTTTGTGTGGTAATCGCCGGTAAAGACGCCCTGCGTTGCACTCGCTGATTTGGACGTGCTAGTGCCGAATGCCGCCGCATATCGCGCGGAAGCATACGGTTCACGGTCTATTGTCAGCTCGTCGCCGTCAGGGTAGATAACCGCCGCGTCGGTTTGGGTATATAAGATTGCTTCTAGTTCCTGCCGAAGCTGCTGCGGGCTGGAATAGCGCTCCTTCGGGTCAAACGCGCAGGCCTTTAAGACAATTTCGCCGAGGCGGCCTTCGCCGTAGAACGGGCGCGGCAGCGGTTCGCCGGACATCCGTCTGGCCAGCGCCTGCTCGCGGCTGCTGAACGTGATCGCCTCCGGCGGCTGCGGGAGAAATGGACCGCGATTTTTATTGAGCATCCGGTACAGCACCAGTCCGAGCGAATACGTATCAACGCTGAAGCCGTATTCCCGACCGGCGTAGACCTCCGGCGCCATGTAGCTGTACGTTCCCTTTTTGGACAAGCCCGAGGTCGTCCGCTCGATCGTGCGCGCGATACCGAAATCACCGAGCTTATAGTCTCTGTTGTCCGAAATGAAGATATTTTCCGGCTTGATATCGCGGTGGATGATGTTGTACCGCTGGCAAAGCTCCAGCGCCTTACAAATGTCGATGCCGAGCTTGATGATGTCCCGCCGCGCCATCGGGTGCTCGTAGACATACGGCAGCAGCGGGTGCAGCAGCTCCATGCGGATGAGAATGTCCCAGCCGATGCCGTCGGGGTGCTCCAGCACGCGCAGGTCCTCGCAGCTGACGACGTTTGCCGTGCCCTTGAGCTTGAACATAATGGAAAACTCGTGCATAAGCTCCTGTACGATTCCGTGAAAGTATGCCTCAGCCTGTGGTGTGCTCATGCCTTCGGAAAGGATGCTCTCGATTTCCGCCTTACTTTGCGGTACGGTGATGACTTTCAGCGCCGCTCGGTATGTTTGTGCGAATTCCGCGCGTTCAATCTCAAAAACTCTTCCATAGCTACCTTCTCCCAGAAGCCGCGTAATACTCCAGCCGTCTAAAACAGCCGCTCCAATTGAATATTCCATAGTTTACCTCCGCATTACAGTGAAACCCATCACCAGAAGAACCCTGGATCGCCATTGGAAATGTCCGCGTAAATGAAGTCAATCGATCCCTTGGTGACTGTGCCGTTCTCAATGCGTTCTACATTATCAGCTTCTGCATCAGGAACTATTTCAGCAATATTGCTTTCCAGTTTGTAGTCATACTGATTGCTTATCCCTCGTGTAAATTGCCGAGTAATCGTACTTTTAGTAACTAGTCCGGGAGAATTTGAAGAAGTAATTTTTTCGACACTTATGAATTCTCCTTCGAGGAGGCTGTTTTCCAAATTTCCATCAGCAACTGCCTCGTAATACGTATAATAGAGCCCATTCACTGATTTATTAGGGCAACACCAATACTTTGTTGCATGCATTGCTCCGTTCCATTGCCAATCGACGCAAGCACACGTTGCCTGTTGATATTCTAGATATCCATTATCTCCAGTTTCCGCTGCATAGTAGTACCCAGTGCCATTTTCTGGGCGAACTTCAACCTGAACTCCATGAATTATTCCGTATTCCGGATAGATAGAGGTATCATCCTGAGCAGTAGTGTAAATGCTAATTTTTTCTCCATCCCAGAAAGTACAAAGCGAAGGGAAATTGAATTCACTAGGATAGAAAAACTCGCTGGACAGTACAGCAGCCATCATAGCCTCCGCATCACCGGCTTCTGCGGCATTTAAGACGCATTCAATGGCATTTCTCTGATCATCTGTCAGCTCTTCCGGCGAAACATATCCGCTCCTAAACTCAAATTTTTCGTATCCAAACTGATTCAAAGTATCGAAATACGGATCACCTGTTGCTGCTCGTGCGCGCTCCAATAGATCAGCAAGTTTGTCATACTCTTCCGCCTCCCGATAAATCCAGATCAATGCACGATAGGCTTCCACCAGAGTATCGTCCAACAAAAGTGCTGTTTCATAGTCAATCTGCGCATTGGAGTCTCCAATTGCATTATAAGCACGAGCGCGGTACAAATAAAGCTCTGCCTGTTTTGGTTCGATTTCAATCGCCGCAGTGAATGCGATGATGGCCTCCTCATAGTTCCCCTCGGACAGGTAGCGCACGCCGAGGTCATACTTTGCCTGCCAGCCGGGGGCTTCGTCCGCCGGTTCGGCTTCCGGTGCTTTGCTGCACGCGGCAAGCGTCAGCAGCAACAGCGCTGCCAGAAGGATATAAAAGAAGCGTTTCATGTTGATTCTCCTGTTTATACCAGTTTTCTCGTCCGCGCAGGATCACGCGTACCGGATCTCCACGGATTCTATCATGTAATAAAACGGGATCTCGCCGTCGAGATTTACATTCGGGTTGACCCGCAGCTTTGCCAGCGCGGTCATGTATAGGCCATCCATGGGGTAAGAATAGGACAGCTTGAGCACGGCGCTGCCATCCTCCGAGCGTTCGAAGCCGTCCAGCGCCACCTGTACCGCGCCGCGGTCGCCTATGCCGAAATAATAGCATGTATCACTGTCCTTCGGACAATAGCTAGACACATAATCACGCGGCGGCAGCTCTACGATATGTCCATACATCGCATTTGCAACATCCTGCACATTTTGACGGCTATCCATCCGGTAACCTTTGTACATCCAATAATTGACGTCATCGGCATCAAGGTATCCCCTCTGATTGATTTCGTAGTTATAAATTGCCGTCCAGAAGCGGTTGGCATCTGTTTCGTCCGGATAGAAAATTCCCTCGCCCGAATCGGTGCTGTTCAGCATATCCGCGTATGCGTCTACAAGCTTCCGCGCACTGTCGGCAATGGTGTCATATGGCAGCGTATCAATGTAGGTCAGCAAGGCTTTGGTGTTTGCGTCGTCCGCTGCGTCAGATGGCTGTGCTGCGGTTTTCTTTGAAAAATCCGGCGTGCGCGGTTCGCCGCGTATCTCTTTTTCGTAAGCTTCCAGCTCCTCCGCGGTCCAGTAGCGGCGGCTGTAGCGCCACTCTGCCGCGCTTTCGCCGCCGGAGATCCACGATTCGCATTTGAACATCCAGTAGGTATACGGCAGCGTTTCCCGATTCATGATCTCCTCCTTCAGATAGGGCCACCCCGCACTGCTCATATCGGAAACAGCATTTCTGTGCTTTTCATCGTCCCATTCGAGCCAGACCTGATCCCAGCGCCGGTACAATCTTGCCCCGGTATCATCCAGTATGTATGTCGTTGCATAGTACCCGTTTATTCCCGTATACGCCAGCGAAATGTCGTCCAGATACGCGCAGCAATAGGCGCCCATACGTTCATTGTAATACAGCATCAGCTCCGCGCAGCTGCAATAGTCCAGTCCCAGCTCCATTTGATACGCGGTGTCCTCGATCTGCCCATCCGGCAGCACGCAGTAGCGGTGCAGCGTGAACTCTGACCGCACGAACCGGAACACAGCCGGCGTCACGTCATCCAGCGCAAGAAGCACGCTCCGCGTATATCCCTCCGGCACGACTTCGCAGTAAGGGTCGTCCAGCGAAGGGTCATAAACCACTTCCTCCGCCGTGCCATTGAGCGCAGTTCCCTCTATCGCGCCCGGCTTTTCCAGCAGGCTGACCTTGACCTGCCATATGTACTCCCGCAGGCGCTGGTCGTCCGTCTGTTCCAGACCAGCCTCCAGCGTCTGGAGCGCTTTCGCATAATCCTCCCGCTGTTCGCAGACCTGCGCCAGCTTGAGATACGCGTCCGCATTCCTGGGGTCAATTTCAATCGCAGCCTCAAAGGCCAGAATAGCCTCCTGATAATTGCCCTCAGACAGATACCGCACGCCGAGATCATACTGCGTCTGCCAATCGAGTGCTTCATCCACCGGTTCAACTTCCGGTGCTTTTTGACACGCAGCAAGCGACAGCAGCAGAATTATTGTTAAAAAAACACAAGTGAACTGTTTCATTTCCATTTCTCCTTTTATCATATTCACTGTCCATGCGGCGCGGCATGCAGTGATGAAGCATCACCAAGCACATAAAACTTTCCGCTGCGCGTTTCACATTTTCTGTCCGACATACATGTATTCTCGATTTGGAAGCTACCTCTGACACGAAGTAGATCGTCATTTAAGCCTGCACCATTTGTGCCGTAACTGTGATTTTCCGCCCCATTCTCCAGCCGTCACCACAACATCGCTCCGCTTTACTCCCGGAGCAGCCATTCTGTCTCGGCAGCCTCAAGCTGCTGCAGCGTGTCGGCATCGACAACGCCCGTTTGGGTAAGTGAATGGTTCTTTTGCCAGCGCATCAGCGCCGCTTCCGTAGCCTGGCCAAAATCGCCGTCGACAACCACGCCATCATAGTTCATGACAACCAACATAGCCTGTACATATTTGACGTCCTCTCCCTGGCTGCCGCGCTCCAAGGTGCGCTCCGGGCGGGGATAGAGGCTGCGGTCCGCTCTGGTTTCTGCGGTGATGGTATAGGGGTCTGCGCCGCTATTGGCTTTTTCTATATGCGTGATGATCCACCGGCCGCTGCGTTTCTCAAATGAAATGGTCTGAACGGAATCAAAGTAATCTCCAAAACGCATCAGATCACATTCCGCCTCGCAGGTCGTTTCATCGAAGCTGACGATTTTCAGCGTCTGCGGGTCGTAAGTAAATACGCCGTATCCGCGCCCGCCGCGAACCAGATACAGACCGCCATTGAATTCCCAAACGTTATCATTCAGTACGTCTGAAACCGTCGCGTAAGGGCTTTGCATAATGCCCAGACTGTCAACGTCCATATATTCTCTCAGGTTATCCAGCATCTGCTCTTTACTGGAATAGTTTGAAATCGGGGAAAAAGACCGCTCTGCCGGATCGACGGCCTCGTCCTCTGCAAGCGAACGTTCAAGCTCCGAGGTGGTCGCCGGAGACGGCACAAGGCGCTTGATCGCTCCGTACTGGCCGTTTTCATAGGAAACAACAGCCATGCATGACGCGCCCCGGAGCTCAACGAAAAACAGTTCATCCTCGACCGCGTTCAGCCACGCCAGATTCTCCTGCAAAAGCGCCAGAAGCTCCTGCTCGCTCAGCTGTGGCTCTTCTGCCGTCGTCTGGCTGGTCTGTATGCCATAGTGCAGATAGTCCCTGCAATTCTCCGGCGTGTTGGCAAAAAAGCGCAGCACATACCCATCGTCGCCTTCTGTGCAGGCTGCAAGACGCTCGTCGAAAACAGCCTCGGAAACCTCCACATCATCGAGATAGCATACCCGCTCACCGGACACATCCTCGGTTTTCGCGTAGCTCCAGAAATCATGATGCTCGATCTGCACGCCGTCCCAGCGGACATACTGCAGCTCGTAACCGGCAGACGTGCCGTGGCCCTCATTGACAATGGCTCCCGCCGTGGTGACGCGGACATCGGGATTGATCCAGGTATCGACAAAGCCGTGGTACAGCTCCGTCACCTGATCGTTTTTCCATGTATAGAGCGTATAATCGGTCAGCGCGATCTGCTCAGACTGCCCCTTCGTATCAATTTCGCCGCAGATCAGCTCCGGCGTGCCGTCTTCGTCCAGATCGACAAGCGCAAAGCCCATTGTTCCGTCTGTGCCGAGCAGCGCAGCATAGGCGCGCAGCGCCTCCTGCGGCCAAAGCTCGCAGAGCGCCTGCAAATATCGTTCTTCACCCGTCTCGAGATAACGCGCCTGCAGCCGCTTCGCAAGCTCCTTCCCGGTTCCAAGTGCCCGGCTGCATTCGATCAGACGCGCAAGCACATCCTCGTCCTTTTCGAGCAGCTTTTCATAATAGGACTCCGCCTTTTCATAGTCCTGCGCACCGTAGTACGCATCCGCCGCGCGGCGGTACAGCTCGTCCGTCTCGCTCCCCCACTGCATTGCCGATTCGTAATCCTCCGCAGCGCTGCGGTATGCATCCGTCTGTTCGCTGCCCTGCGCGCTCTGCGCCAGCTCCCAGTACGCGTCGCCTCGCTGCTCATACGCCTGCGCGTTCTTCGGGTCGATCTCGATGGCTGCGGTAAAGGCCAGAATCGCCTCTTCATACCTTCCGTCCGACAGATAGCGCACGCCCAGATCGTACCGGGACTGCCACGTCGGCGCGGACTGCTCCTCAGCGTCAACGGAATGCGCGGAACAGGCGCTCAGCAAGCCGAGCAGCGCCAGCAGGAAACACATCATCTTTATTCTTTTCATACTTTTCTCCATTTTTTCCAAATATCTATAACGCAGACAAAAGGGGCAGCGTGGAAGCACTGCCCCTTTGTAATTCTGTCTTAGTTGAAGCTGCTCTGCATGGTCGCCTTCAGGCCCTGATCCGTGTTCTGCAGCTCGCGGGCCGCCGTATCCATCAGCGTTGCGTAGCCCTCCAGCATTTCAGAGAAGCTTGTGAAACTGCTCTGCATACTCTCAAACTTTGCAACAAACGCAGCCTGTGCCTCGCCCTTCCAGGTCTCGTTCAGCGCAAGGATCAGCGAGCGCAGCCGCGCCATCGTGTCGTCGTGCTGACTGCGGAGATTGCGGACCTCTGTCGCCTTGGAATTCAATACCTCGGGTGTTACCTGAATCAATGCCATGATCATTTCCTCCTATTTATATTTTATAAATTTTAAACTTCAAATTCAGTTGTCTGCTTTTTCTGCGTTTTTCTCCAGCTCTTCTCTCACGCTTGCCTGATAGCTCTGCACCTCTGCGTTGATGTAGCCCAGAAAATGAACCGAATCAATATCCTCATGCTGGAACAGGAACATCGTTTCCGCATCGATATACCCCTCCGGGAACGGTTCGCCAATGTAGTCATACGTGGTGTTTGTCTGCTCGTCATGAACGATTGTGCCGATAATGAGCAATTTCCGTGTGGCGCCCTGCAGCGCGACCACGCTTCCGATCGGAAGCAGATCCTTATACATAATACATATCCTCCCTTACTGGTGTTTACCGGAACGCAAATTCCAGCATCTCATCCACATATTTTTTGCTTTGCTTATAGAAAGACTTCACATTTTTCGCCGCTTCGATCACGAAATTCGCCGTCGAATCAGCGTCCATGAACTTGCTCCGGAGCCATTCATCCGGCTTGTACCATTTGAACTCATTCCCGATGACGTCTTCAAACGAGGTTTGGCCCCACACAAAGGAATATCCGGTCTTGCCCGTCAGATCCGTATTGAGCTTTCCGAACGACTTGAGCATTTTCTCCGTGCCTTTCAGGAGCGACACCATATCCAGTCCCGTATAGGCCAGCTCGCCGAATTTCTCACCGGCTTTCTTGTTTCCGAGCATTTCGCCCAGCTCTCCGCCATTCTTCTTCAGCAGATCCTTCAGGTAATTTGTTTTCCCCACCTCGTCGTACTCATCACGCGCAACATGGACTATATCCGCGCTTGCGCTTGCAATATCGTTTCCTGCGCTGGTAATGATACAGAGTGCAACCGGAATTCCCGCAACGGTGCTGCACGCGGCAACTGCTCCGGCGATTTTGACAATACTCTTGCCGATCTTGACCGCGCCCTTGCCGTATTCCACGATATCATATACGGTCCCGTGATTCTGATAGCTTTTCTTTGCCGCGCTGACGACGTTCGAAACAGAGGTTTTGACCGCGCTGCCAAAGTCCGAAACATCGTCCTTGAGCTTGGAGAACCACCCCTTCTTTTTGCTGACCACCGCCTGCTTGACGCCGTCGCACAGGGTTTCGGAGGTCCGAAGGCCAAACGTCTTTCCCAGCTCGTCCGCGCATTTCTGCCTGTCGATCCCCCGCAGCGCGACAGCCGGCAGCGTTGTGGCCGCGAGGCCCGCGCCAATGGCGTCGGCGGCTTCGCCAAGCCCTCTCGCTCTGTGGCCGAGCTTCTGGTCCGTCTGCGTGAAGCGGTCGCTTGCGGCAAGCAGCATCTGCGTCATTGCCTCCAGCTGGGTCTGCTCTGTCGTGCATCTGCGGGAAAGCGCCTCCAGCGACTGTCTGATCTGCTGCGTCGCCGCGATCTGCATATCCAGTCCGTTCAGGACGCTGGAAACATTCACGGCGACCGCGCGCATCGCACCCGACTGCTGTCTCAGCCGTGCCTGCGCCTGCTGGACGACTGCGGATTCAATTTTGATCTGCACCGGCACAACCTCCTTACCATTCGCCGCCTCCGCCGGAACCCGTCCCTCCTGACGCGGACATGGACGCCTTTGTTCGTGCTTCTGCGGCTTCAAACTCATCTGCGGCCTTGCGGATCGTGTGCGCAAGACGCGACAGCTCGTCCTGGATCTTTCGGATCTCGCGCAGCCGGCGCTCGGCTGCCTGATCGTATGTATCGGCGGCTTCTCCGGCCCATACGCCGGCAAGCTGCTGCCGGAGCGCCTGAATGCTCTGCGCGATCTGACTGCATTGCTGCTCGCTCTGTTCAAGCTGTCTTGCCTGCGCACGCGCATTTTCATAATCTATGCGGATCAGGCTCATTTCTGAAGCTCCTTTCCAAGGGTGTGTTTCAGGATGGTTCTATCTTACACTATGTAAAATAATTTGTCAATATGTTAATTCAAATACGTTGTAATATACAAAAACTGGCGCTGCAATTTGTTAAAAACAGCAAATTACTCCAATATAGCGCGGCCCTGCAGGCTTGCGCCGTCCCAGATCCCGCAGGACGCAAGCGTTCTGGACTCCGCAATGGGCGCTCCCTGGTCGTACAGGCGGATCGCAGTGCAGCTGCCGTAAACCTGCGGATACAGGGCGCGGAGCATTTCCAGAACACGCGCATTCACCTCCGCGACCGGCAGGAACGCCGGAAGCTCCACATCCAGCTGCTCGTCTCCGATGGTCAGGGTCACGATCACATTCTGACAGGCCTTCATTGCGGCGCGCCCTCCCGTACCAGCGCACGCAGCGTGCGCCGGATCTGCTCCGGCGTGCTCCTGCGGACGATCCAGTCCTCCGTCTCCTCCTCGCCGGGCTCCAGCCGGAGCAGCATATCGGAATCGTACACAAGACAAAGGCTTTCCAGCGTTCGCGTCTGCAAATGGACCGTGTTCACGCAGCAATAGCCGCACCGCCGTTCCAGACCGGCAAGCAGAAGCGCCGCCGCGTCCTCCGGCATTCCGGCTGCCAGCAGCTCTGCCCGGCCTGCGTCTGTGTCCTTCAGACAGTGCTGCAGCAGCTCGTTTGTAAGGCTCCAGTGCGTCTGCGCCTCAGGTGCTTCCTGCGCTTTGCAGCACTCCATCAGCCTTGCAAGCGCCAGCTCTTCTATTTCCCCGTCCGCAGCTCCGGTCAGGCTTGCCAGCTCGCCATCCTTTGTCAGCTGCGCCCAGCAGCTCCCCTGCCGGTACAATACGACGGACGGCTCCGCCTGTCCGCAGTTGACCGCATCGACAGTCAGATACAAGTCGCATTCCGCACAGATTTCAATGAGCCGCCGCAGATCGCCGCGCACGATCGCCGCGCCTTCAAATTGCCGCGTGATCGCGCCGCTCTGCTCCAGCTCCTCCAGGCAGACTTCATACGCCGCCCGGATCTGCTCGTGATCCATCATCATAAACGGGTCGCGCACGCCAAAAAGATGCTCCGCGCCCAATTCGGACGCCAGCACGACCAGCGCTCTGATCGAGAGCCTGCTCCGCTCCATTTTCTCTGCCTCCTCTATCTCCTCTATTTTTGTACTGCCTTCAGCTTGACCGCATGGCCATCCTGAACCAGATAGCCCATGCCAGCGCCTGCATCCTGTGACGCGGCGCTGTACGCCAGATCGGTCCGGGCAAACATATGCGCCTGCGCGCTTCCGCCAAGCAGAAGGGTCGTTTTTCCGGTCATTTCCATGGTGAAGCGCTCGCCCGAAGCGGACAGCTTTGTAATGTCCGCCGCGTTTCCGCTTACGATCACCGCGACGCGCAGCCCTTTGCCAAGGACCAGAATGCTGGCCAGCCGCCGCAGCGTCTGGTCGTTGATCGAATCGATGCAGCGCTTCAGATCGTCAATGCAGATCAGGATCCACGGCCAGTCCGTGCTCCCGGCGCTCGCGTCCTTTCTTTTCTGCATCTCCGGCATCAGCGCGGCGATCTCGCTGTCAAACGCCGCCGCAGCCTGCGCCTGCGCGCCGTGAAATACAATGTGCTTCGCAGGCGCAAGCTTTTCTGCGGCCTGCGCAAAAATGGCCTGAACGGTACTGCTTCCGTCCTGCGCGCAGGAGATCAGCAGAAACTGCTCCTGCGCAAGCGCGGCGAAGCACGGCTGCACGGACTGCTCCGTAAGACCGCAGAGGATCTGCTCCGACGGATATTCCCGCCAGTCCACGACCTCCGGCAGCACCGGGATCGGCGGCGGGCAGGCGCCTGTCCATGCCCCGCGCATCAGCCCGGCAAGCCGCCGGATCTCATTGACGCGGTCGATCTCCCGTTTTCCCGCTGCGGGAAGCGCCGTCTGGAATTCCAGCGGCGGAGTGCTTCTGACCAGACCGCGTCCGGCCAGATTTTCCGGCTCCAGACCGTTCGTTTTGCCGACGATCTGCGCGTAATCGCCGCGGTCCGTCATCCGCAGGCAGACAGCCGCCTTGATGTGCTGGCTGATCCGGTACGGCAGCGCGTTCACCGCGCCAGCGCTGACCAGCAGATACATCCCGCAGGCCGCGCCGTCCCGCACGAGCGTCTGCAAAAAGCCGTCGATATCCGGGTACAGCTCCAGCGCAGGCGCAACGTGATCCAGCAGAAGCACGATCCATGGCAGCTGCTCGCCGGTGGCTTCCCGGTAAGCGTCTATGCTGACGAGGCCCTGTCCGGCAAGCAGCTTCTTCCGGCGATCCAGCGTGTCGATGAGCATGGTCGTCAGCTTGCTCTGCTTCTGCGCGTCGTCTCCGTCCACGATGCCGCCGACGTGCGGCAGCTCCCGGAACAGCCGGAGGCTCCCGCCGCCGAAGTCCATCAGATAGAGGTGCACCTGCTCCGGAGAATAGCAGAGGGAAAGGGACATGACCGCCGATTGCAGCAGCGTCGTTTTCCCGGTCGCAGGCGCACCGTAGACTGCATAGCTTCCGGATTCCGAGAAGTTCAGCGACATCGGGCGCTGCGACTGCGCCGCAGGATCGTCCAGAAGGCCGATGACGGCCCGCAGGCCCTGCTGCTGCGTTTCCCAATGCGCGCCGTCGAACGCCGCGCAGACGACGTCGCGCAGACGCAGCTGCTCGGGCAGCTTTGCCGTCCAGAGCTGCCGCGCCTTTTCCACGCCGCGCTCCCGGCAATAGCGGTCCAGATAGTCCACGACCGCATTGATCTCCTTTCGTTCGGAGCGGTATCCCGTTGTTTTTTCCGGTTCGTAGCAATGGCGGTTCCCGTACAGGTCCACCACAGCCGTCTGTCCGCCCGTCTGCCCCGCAGTCTCGCGGAACGGCTGATAGGGTGCGCCGCTCCAATAGGACTGGATCTGCTCATAGACCTCGTCCTCGCCCACCTGCACGTAGGCGCGGCCCGGCGTTGTGATCTGCGCCGCGTCGGTATGGTGCAGCATCTCCCGGCTGTCTGCGGCGTTTGCCACCTTCAAACACCAGCGGAAGCGCGTATTCGCGTTCATTTTATCGTCTACAACACCGGCGGGCTTCTGCGTCAGAAGGATCATATGGACACCCAGCGTCCGGCCAACCGCGAACACGCGATTGACCGCCTGCATGAATTCCGGGAACCGGTTCTTGAATTCCGCGAACTCGTCGATCACGATAAACAGATATCCCAGCTGCTCATCCGCCTTGCCCTCGCGCAGCAGCCGTCTGTAATCGGAGATATTGCTGACCTTCCAGCGGTCGAGCAGCTCCTTGCGCCGCGTCAGCTCGTATTCGAGCGCGATGAGGTTCCGGCCGATGCTCGTATCCAGATCGGATATGCGTCCGGCAAGATGCGGCAGATTCTGGAACGGGAGCAGCAGGCCGGTGCCCTTAAAGTCGATCAGCACGAAGCTGACCACATCCGGTGGGAAGCGGACTGCCATCGACAGGATCCAGGACTGCACCATTTCGGACTTGCCGGAGCCGGTCGTGCCCGCGACAAGGCCGTGCGGCCCGTGCCGCTTTTCATGAATATCGAACAGGAACGGCGTGCCGTCGCCGCGAACGCCGATCGGGACCGCCATGCTGCGCTCCGGCTCTGCGTTTGCCCAGTTTTTATCCAGTGCCAGCTCCGAGGGCCGCGAAACGTGATAGCCCTGCAGGAACGACACCGAGCGCGGCAGCGCCGGAGCGCCCTTCGCCTCCATGCGGAGCGGCGCCATGCTGCGTGCGAACTGCTCGTACCGGGCCTGCGGCACCTGCTCCGGCTGGAACGGCTGCTTCCGGGACGCGTGCCTGCGCTCAAACAGCACGCCCACTGCTTCCCTGCAGTCCAGAATATCGTGGCATTCCTCCGGGAGCAGATCGATCCGGTCAAACAGGTACAGCACGCTGATGCCAAGCTCCCGGCGGTTTGCCGTCAGAAATTTCATAAACGCGTGCTGCGTGACCGTCTCCGGCGCTGCGCACACGAACAGGTACCACGGCTTTGCACGCGGCGCTGCGCCGAGCCCGGCGTTCTGTCCGGCAGCGGCCCGCGCCGAGAAGACCGGCTCGAGCCGTTCAAGCAGTGCGCGGATCGTTTCGGGCGTGTTTGCGATCAGGCGCGCCGTATGCCCCTCGTCCCAGCAATGCGGCAGCCAGCGGCAGAATTCCCACTGCGCAGTCTCCTCCTGCTCGCAGAGCACGACGATCCGCAGATCGCAGTAGCTGTGATGGGCCGCGGCCTGCACGATCAGGTTTTTCCCAAGCGCGACGCAGCGCGCGCGCTTTCCCACAACGCCGCAGGACAGATGCTCACCCAGCGGAACGCAGATCGGGCAGTCCGGAACCATGGCGAACCGCTCCGCGATCTGCGTCGGCTGCTCCGCGAGGACGTCGCTTTCCAGCCGCAGCATCTGCTTCGGTGCCTGAACCGAGAAGCTTGCCGGGAGCGTTCCGCTGCCAACGCGCAGGGAAAGAAAATCCTCGTCGCGGGAGAGCCGCCCCCACAGCTCCCGGTCGACCGCCGCCGCTCTTCGGATGCACACATCCGTCGACGGGGACATATGTGCAAGAACGGTCTGCTGTTCGCTGCGAAGCGCCTCCAGCTCACGGACCTGCTCCTGCAGATACGTGCTGTATGTATCCAGCCGCAGCTGCTGCTGGGAACGGTACTTTTTCTTTTCACCCCGGTAGCGGAGGATCGATACCACCACGCCGATGATGGTCGTGGGGACGCTGAAATACAGCATGGTCATCACATTGGTGGCCAGAAGGCACACCGCGACCATCACGATCACGCTGAGCAGCGGCGCAAGCAGGATATTCAGCCAGCTGACATTCGGCTTTCCGCCGATCGTCGGCGGCGCCTGTAGCTCCAGCGTTTTGCAGGGCGTTTCCTCCAGCAGGCGCGGCGACGGCTTAAAGCAGAACGGATACGGATCGTCCGGCGACACCGCCGTCCGCTTTTCGGGCGCAGCGGCCGGCTTCACGCGCACAGCCTTGCTGCTCCACACGAAGAGCCGGTCCCCGCTGACGCGGAGCTGGCAGAAGCCGATCGAGAGCATATCCCCGTCGGCAAGCACGCCGCTTCCGGCAAGGCACATATTCAAATAGGTGCCATTCCGGCTTTTGAGATCCTGAAAGCGCCACCGGCCATCCTGATAGAACAGCGCAGTATGCTTTCCGGAGATCTGCTGATCCGCGATCTGGATATCGCAGTCCGCGTTCCGGCCGATCGTGAGCCGTTCTGTCCCGGTCAGCGGCACCGGAACGGCGGCCTTTGTGCGGCACGGGTACGCCGTAAGCGCGAGATGCGCGTCCGGATCCAGAACGAGCGATTTTTCATACGGGAGCTTCTCCTGCCGGAACCCGGCGCCGGACACGGACCAGCTATCCGCGTCCGTTTTGACCGTGATCGTCTTTTTTCCAAGACAGGCAGCGGCAAGCTGGATGGTGCAGCCCGCAGCTTTTCCGATCGTGCACGTTTCGCCTGATTGGAGCTTCGCCTCAAGCAGCCGCTCCCGGTCATAGATGCGTATGATGATCTCCATATCTGCGTCTCCCATCAACCGTTATTGCCTGAATTGATTCAGGTCAGTAAAGGAAAAAATACGCGCCAGCTCGTCCGTATAGATCCCCATCACAGGCAGAAGCTTTGCGGTCTGCGCGTTTTGCAGGAACAGAAACAGCAGAGACAGGAAATTCGTCCAGCTCAGCTCCCGCGACTGATTTTCAATCGAGGAGATCGTCTGCCGCGTAACGCCGATGCAGTCCGCCAGCTGCGTCTGCGACAGGCCGAGCCGTGCGCGCAGCGCCGGAAGATTTTCCGCCATCGCCTGTGTATACTTTTTTCGATCCAGACTCAGAATTCCCAGTGGCTCCATGTAATTGCCTCATTTCCAAAATATCTCTAAATTTATCATACCAAATGGCAGTCAGATTGTCAATTTTCACATCATAAAATCCCGTGTCAGTGCCTCCCGGAGAAGCAGCCGTTCAACAGAACGAGGCTGCCGCAGTTTTTTATCTGCGGCAGCCTCGTTGTTTTTACGCAATATCGTACTGACTTTTATAGATTTCGTAATAGAAGCCCTTTTTCTCCAGCAGGTCGCGGTGCTTGCCCTGCTCGACGATGCGGCCGTCGCGCAGGACCAGAATGAGGTCGGCGTCGACGATCGTGGACAGGCGGT
>OOCM01001362.1_pt1 | contig 19544 bp, 14 predicted proteins | sample 1671111 | NCBI WGS metagenome assembly OOCM01 (sample SAMN06348123, study PRJEB24527) | human gut metagenome | biome: human gut; feature: ankylosing spondylitis patient; material: feces | host: Homo sapiens | place: China | collected 2015-10 | reverse complement strand
TTCGCTTATCAAAAAGTGAGATAGCAAAGGATAACGGGTCGCTACCGTTTCCTCATATCCCGCCCTATTGCTGGGCGGGATTTTTTTGCTCTCATATGTTATTACAAAAAAACTTTTCTTGACAATGTTATTTTAACATAACAAAATAACCTCACGCACACCGGGAAAGGCCGGGAACACGGGCCACGGCCCAGAGTACCACAAGCCTTCCCCGGTGGACGACTCGCCTGAGCGGCAGGAAGGCCCTGGGCCACCAGGGTGTGGGAGCAAAAGAGGCCCCACCGCAAGCCAGAACGAAGCTCACAAGGGCGAAGATGAGACGATAGTGTGCGACGACTTATGGTCGCGGGCCGGGCGCAAGTGTGAGCCGTCAAGCCGGACAGCATGACGACGCCGAAAAAACGTAAAAAATTTACGTATGCGAGACGGTGATGAGCCGTGGGCGGCCAAGTTGACGAGAAAAGTCCTCAAATGATGTTGGTTGTATCCTTGTAAAATAAGTCTCCATTACGTATTCTTCCTCAAAAAGAGAGGGGCTATGATGCGAGATGGATATTGCCAAATTTGTAAGCGGCCGACGGTCTGTATCCTGGCATCTGAAAACGCTAAGGTTTATCTTTGCCGTGATTGCTCATCCCATTTTTTCCCTGACTTTCTCTCAAAAAATGAAAAATTTCAGCTCCTCTTTGACGCCATGCTGCTAGCTCAAAAAAACAATATTTCTACTGGACTAGCGCTCAATGTAAAGAATGGCAAATATAGCTTAAAAGAAGCAAAGCGACGTCAATATTTGAAAAACAGAGAAAAAGCGGGAAAATCAGTAGATATTTATTCTATAGGAATAAGAATGCCAGGAGGATTTGGTAGTAGACAATAATGAATACTACGTATACTCCTTTACGCACCTCAATTTAAGCACTAGAGCAAAGCTCCCTCCAATGGGAGCTTTTTTATTTCCTCCTAATCGCCATATTTATATTCCTAATAGCCATAACAAAACAGGACGCTTTCTGACTTCACACCGCCCCCGGATGACCGGGGACGGGAATGGAACCGGAAAACCTCAAGTTCTACTTCAAGAAAGGATACCGCTCTGACCACTAACGAAGCTATCAGCGAACTATCCGGGATTCCCGGATAGTTCCCCCTGACCGGCAGCGACAGTTACCCTACCCTGTCGTCGCCGGGACTGAGGCCGCGACGTGTCTGTGCTGCACCAGGCTGTTTTTACGTCGTCGTGGCCGGGCCGTGGCCATCGGGGCCACGGCCTCAAGATTTCCGGCAGGTAACTCTTCTTGCTGTGTTTCCCCTGCCGGGGGCCGTCAGCATGGTGCTGGCGGCCCTTGTTGCTCCACAGGGCCCGCGAACCTCGTGGGCTCACCTGGAGCAGCAGGCCAGATACCCCTTCCCCTCACTGCGTATGTCTGGGGGGTGTCATGTCACGCTGCGGGCCGCTTCCATCGGGGAGGCGGCTTTTCTTTTTCCCTCTGCTCCCGTTCCCCGTGGAGAGCCCGGCAAAAGCCGCTGATAGCCGGGATAGCGTGCAACGGGGCGGCGCTTCATGTGTTTTGCGTCGTCAGCCATGTCACCCCACAGCGGCAAACGCCCGGTGGCCTACCTTCCCGCCGGGCGTCATTTTTTCAAGGAGTATCCCCATGCGCCAAGATGATCGCCCGTTCTGGCAAGAAGTCAGGGAAGAACTCGACCCAAGGAAAAACATCGTCGGATGGGCAGCCGCCATCATCATGCTCGTGGTCGTCTGTGTGTTTGGCGGCATCAACGATCACCCCGCCGAACCGGCCATGCGCCCGGCCACCATCGTCAGCAAGTAGGGGCAGCGGCCATGTGCTACAATAGCTGCCCCTGGTTCGAGCCGTGGATAGAGCGCTGCCGCAAGCCCCGCGGCGAACGCTGCTGGGAAGAGATCCAGGATGAGGAAGAGCGCCTGTACGCGCTCGTGGAAGAAGACAATGTGGAGGACGACAATGGAGATGACAGCCATCCGGGCATCCAGCCTGCCTGAGTTGTTCGACTGCCCGGCCCGCTGGGAGGCAAAGCACCTTTGCGGACGGCGCCTGCCGCGCAGCGCTGCCGCCCAGCTGGGGACGGCGGTCCACGCCGGGGCCGCCGTCTTCGACGTCCAGCGTATCCTGGGCAGCCCCATCACGCCAGATGATGCCGCCGGTGAGGTGGTGGACGCCATCCACCATCCCAAGGAAGACGTGGACTGGGGCGAAGACAGCCCCCGGGAAGCGGAGCGCATCGCCCTGGCCCTGCACGGACTGTACTGCCGCAACATCGCCCCGGCCAGGAACTACGTCGCCGTGGAGGCCACATGCGAGCGGCTGGAGATCACCGACCTGGGCCTGGCCCTTACCGGCACCACGGACCGCATCACCACCAACGCGCTGGGCGACCTGGGCATTGCCGACATCAAGACCGGCAAGACGGCGGTCGCGGCGGACGGAACGGTCCGCACGGCAGGCCATGCCGCCCAGATCGGTGTGTACGAACTGCTGGCCGGCGCCGCCATCGGCCAGCCCATCACCGCCCCTGCCGAGATCATCGGCCTGCAGGTGGCCAAGACGGACAAGGGCCGCCGCGCCGCCGTAGGCCTCATCACCGGCGCCCGCGAGCTGCTGGTGGGCACGGAAGAACAACCCGGCCTGCTCCAGATGGCCGCCCGCATGATCCGCAGCGGCGACTTTTACGGCAATCCCAAATCCCAGACCTGTACCGAAAAATATTGCCCGGTGTTCCATGGATGCCGGTGGAGGAGATGACATGAGCCAAATGCTTGCCAAAAGTACAACCCTTGCCGAACTAAAGTCCCGTACCGCATCCCTGCCGCCGGATACCCCTCTGGGATTCTTTTCCGCCGGTGGGCTTGATCTCATGCAGAGAGCGGCCATGATGCTGTCCCATTCCACGCTTGTTCCGGCGGCTTACCGTGCGAGAATCATCAAACGCAACAGGTACGGCCAAATAGAGCGCGAGGAAGACAATCCCAACGCCCTTTCCAACTGCGTTCTTGCCCTGAACATGGCACAGCGCATGAACGCCGATCCGCTGATGGTCATGCAAAACCTTTACATAGTGGAAAATCGTCCCGCCTGGTCAAGCCAGTTCATCATTGCGGCCATCAACGCCTGCGGCAAATTCTCTCCCCTGCGCTTTGAACTCGTTGACGAGGGGGAAAAGGACTTCACATGGGAAGAGAAAATCTGGGAAGAAAATCCCCAGACAGGCAAGAGTTACCGCAAGTCCATACCGCATAAGGCGCGTATCCACGACTTTTCATGCATTGCTTGGGCAACGGAAAAAGCCAGTGGAGAGCGCCTTTCCTCCCCTCGCGTTTCCATTGCCATGGCCATCTCCGATGGTTGGTACGGCAAGGAAGGATCAAAGTGGAAGACGATGCCGGAAATCATGCTGCGCTACCGGGCAGCCTCGTTCTTCGGCAAGCTCTATGCCCCTGAGCTGCTTATGGGTATCGCGACTGCCGAGGAAGTACAGGACACCATCGAACTTTCCCCACAGGGGGACGGCAGCTTCGGCCATGACGAGTCCGGCCCCGTCGCCATGACCACGGCGGACATCGCCGCCCAGGCAGACGCCGCCGCTGGCCAGACCACGGAAAAGGACGCCCAGCCCGCGGCCGCGGCCCCGCAGGAGCCGGCCAAAAGACAGCGACTGAGCGGTGAGGAACTGGATGCCCTGCGGAAAGAAGCCCTCCATGCCTACGAGGCCAAGGGCTACGACCTCAAAAAAGCGGAATGGGATGCTGGCAGGGCCCTGTCTTTCTGGACCATGACCGACTGCAAGCGCCTGATCCGGGAGGCTGCCAAGCTCCAGCCCAAGGCGACCTCCGAGGTTCAGGGCGCCGCAGCGCAGGAACAGCCGGAAGCACCGCAGTCCAAGGAATCCCCTGCCCCTGACTCCACGCAGGCCAGTGGCGCCGACACAGCGCCGGAACCGGAACCGGAACAGGTGCAGGCCTTCATCCCTCCCTATCAGACGTTTACCTGCCCTAACGACGGCTCCAGAATCACTGAAGAAGACTGCTACGACTGCAAGCACCGCACAGGCTGCCCCCATTGGGAGGCTGCCCCGGCTGCTGATGCGTAGTTATCGGCTGGGCACAAGAACCTAAGGAGGGTCTATATGAATACTCCGAGCATCGATGAAGCCGCCCTGGTCATGTTGATCGAAGGGCATTGGGAAGAATTCGTCGAATATTCAGGCGGTGAAGAGTCGGCGGAAATGACCTTGCGTACCCTCAAGGACGCGGCAGGAATGATATAGCATGGCGGCGAGGATAATCCTGTTCAATACGCAGCAGGATACATCGCACCCCTGCCAAAAATGCGTACACTACCAGGAAGCTTGTGGTGCTAGATGGCCTGATGTCTGTCGCGAGTGCGCTTGGAATGGGTCCACAAGCGGCGACAAGGACAACTGGATTGAGGCCGACGCCTCCACTGACTAAGCCGAAATCAACCTCAATGCCTCCTGAGGCTCAGCCATCCCTCTCCTCCCCCAAGAGCCCCGCCGGGGGCCTCGTACCCGGCAGCCATCCAACAAATACAGGCCGCTCTCATCTTGAGGACGGCCTTTTTTTATCAAGGAGACATGCATGATTCCTCTGAAAATCGAAACCCTGTACGGCGGCGGAGCCGTTGAACGGCTCCAGGAAGAGATCCAGCGCGTCATCGCCAACATCTGCGACCCCAACACGCCGGCCAAGAAGGCCCGCAAGATCAAGCTGGAGATCGTGGTCAGGCCCAACGAGCAGCGCAATATGGCTGAAGTCATCGTCAACACCTCGTCCACCCTCTGCCCGCCGGAACCGCTGGAAACCAGTATCTACATCGGAAACGATCCCCGGACAGGCGAAGTCGCCGCGTCGGAGATCACCAGCGGCGAGAATCCCGACCAGAATCTCCTGCCAGGAGCGCAGGAACACATGCCCGGAAAAATCACCCGTTTCCCTGATGCCAAAACCGCCAGTGCCGGCAACTAGCCGAAGGAGGAAATACTATGCTGGAAGCCCTGTATAACGCCATCCGCAAGGACGCGAAGCCCGTCGTCATCGAAGTCAACGGCAAAAAATATTCCACCAGCGACCTGAAACCCGTCCGTGAACCCAAGCCCGAAGCGATCACGGTGAAGAACCTGTCGTCCCTGGTGGACTTCCTGAGCCGCAATGTGGACGAGCTTCCCCTGGACAAGCTTATCTGCCACGTCGAATCCCCTGATACCGTGAGCATCAAGTCCGCCCTTGTGGGCGACCATGAAGACCGCAAGACCTACATCATTGCCAAGCTCGACCAGCTCAAACTTCCGGTGAACGAATGGATCCCGTCCGAAAAATTCTGTATCGCCATGCAGGCCTGCTTCACGGATGACGATCTCAAGCCCACGGATCGCGGCCTTGTCCTGAAATTCGCCGCCAACGTCAAGACCACGTTGGAAAACACGCTGTCCGATGATGGCGTGACCCAGGGCGTCACCGTCCGCAAGAACCTCGTCAGCGTGGAGAATACCACGATGCCCAACCCCGTCACTCTGCGTCCCTTCCGCACTTTTACGGAAGTGGAGCAGCCCGCCAGCAGCTTTGTCTTCCGCGCCCAGGACAAGGACGGGATGAACTTCATGCTGGTGGAATCCGACGGTGGCGCATGGCGCAGCGAGGCCATGGCCAACATCAAGCAGTTCATGCAGGAGGCTGTGTCCGGCCTGAATGTCATCGCCTAGCCGGGAAAGTTACCGGCAAGTAAACATCAGCAACGAAAGCAGGCCGTTGCCTTCGCGTCGTGCGGGGCAACGGCCTGCTTGGCAAGATGATTCAGGGCACATCAGAACAGATCGCTGTGCGTGCCTGTCCGCAGCAGATAGAGGACGAGCTCCTCATCCGCGATCTCGTACACCAGCAGCCAGTCCGGCGCGATATGGCATTCACGGCATCCGGCAAAGTTGCCGGACAGGGCATGATCCCGGTTCTTTGCGGGCAGGGGCTCCCCTGCCGCCAGTTGCTTGATGATCTCCGTCAGCAGCGCCATGTCATAGCCGCGCTTCTGCGCCCGTTTCACGTCTTTCTGGAATTTGGTGGTAGGCTTTATGGTGAGCATCAGGCGAGCAGCTCCTTCATCATGGCCTCGGCATCCGTATAGCCCTTGTAACGCTCGGGATGCTGCTTCATCTCCCGGACTTCGGCCAACGCCTCAAGGCTTTCACGGTTGGGCTGGTTCAGCGCCACTTCAAAAGGAAGCCCCTGGCGCTGGATGGCCTGCCGCAAAAAGATGTTGACCGCCGTGGTCATGTCCAAGCCCAGCGCGGCGAACAGCTCCTGGGCCTGCTGCTTGACCGCGCTGTCCATACGAATGGTCATGCTGGTTGTCGGCATATGCTGTCCTTTTTTATAAAACGTATGTCTGATAGATGTGCATTGTCAAGACGGAAGACATAAAAACGGCAAGGGGGGCAAATTGGTACGGCCTTTGGAGATGGACGCTTGACACAGGCCCCGGCCTGCGGCATGGTGGGGGCACTACTTAACTACAGGCAGTGTCCGCGCCGCTGTTTCAAAACCACGCGCGTCCTGCCCGGCATCATGCTGGGTTTTCTTTTTTCAGGTATTGAATTTCGCTCAATACCTGTCCCTTCGCATATTTTGCCGGGCTGATAGCTCCCAATACAAGACCCTTAGGGGAAATAAGAGCAGCGCTCCTGTAGGCGTAGTTGAGGCCCGGCATACTCATACCCAATGCCTATCACCAAACTACAGGAGGCCACTATGTGCCAGCTTTCTCCCGTCACCTTCCACGGTGACACCATCTTCTGCATCGACTACCAGAACCAGCCCTATACGCCCATGCGCCCCATCGTGGAAAACATGGGGCTTGATTGGGGTTCACAAAGCGTGAAACTCAATGCAAACAAGGAACGCTGGACTGTTGCGATAATCGCAACGGTTGCCCAGGATGGCAGCGAGCGGGAAATGCTCTGCATGCCTGTCCGCAAGCTCCCTGCCTACCTCAACAGCATCAATCCCAGGAAGGTAGCGCCGAAGCTGCGGGCAAAGATAGAGCTCTACCAGGCCGAAAGTGACGACGCCCTGTGGAACTACTGGATGCACGGCCGCGCCGAACGCCCGGTCCCGCAGACGGCGGAAGCCGCCATCACCCCTGACCAGCAATGTACCTTGCAGGCCATCGTCCGGGCAAGGGTGGAGGGCATCCCGGCAGAGCGCCGCGGCAAGGGCCTGTATCCGCAGATCTGGTCGCGCTTCAACAACCATTTCCGTCTGGGCAGCTACAAGCAATTGCCCCAATGCCGCATGAGCGAGGCAGTGGCCTACCTCACCCGCATGGAGATAACCCCGGCCCTGCCGCCGCAACCGGAGCGCCTGCCCCTGTACCGCAACGGCTGCTTCTACCCGCCGCACCGTGACCGGAGCCACGTCCCCGGCCCGCAGGAGGCCGCGCTGCTGGAGCTGTGGCAGGACTGGACACGGCGTGAGGCCAGCCTCCGGCAAGAGTTCATGGCCATGCTGCGGGAACTGGACGCCCGCCGCGGCGACCTGTTCAGCTACGCCGTGTCCGACCTGGGCCGCAACGCTGATACCATGTTCAGCCCGCAGTGCCTGCTGGACAGCCTGTTCCAGAGCCGCACGGAAGCCGAGCAGCGCTTCCGCCAGGCCCTGGAGGACGCCAGCCTGCACCTGCGCCTGAGCCTCAACGTGGCCGTGGCGCTGGGAAGGTAACTGACGAACTATTAAGTAATTCTCAATAGTTGTAACATAGCCATATAATAGAAAGCCCCCGTTCCATCACGGAACGGGGGCTGTTTTGCGTGCCTAGTTGGCCCGCGGCATGATGACGGACAGCGGCGTACCTTCGCCTTCCTGCCATTGCTCATAGCCGCGGCGTGCCCGGCGCGTCACCGGACCGACAGGGATCTTCGAGATGTAGCTGCCCAGATCAAGGGCGGACATCACCAGCTTTTCCCCGTCAACGTCTCCGCCACGGGCAGCCTTGCCGCCCTGCCCCGCGATCTTCCCCGCCAACTGCAGAGGCGTATCCAGCGCTGTGGACAGACCGGCCCGGCGCCCGCCGCCTGCGCCCATGGCAGCCACGAGCATGTCGGCAGCTGGATTGCCCAGCACCGGCACTGCCATGGCGAACTGCCCCATGGTCGTGGAAAGCGCCAGCCTGGCCAGTTCTTTGTCATCGTCATCATCACCGGTGAACAAGCCCTGCGCCAGCCCCTTGATGGCCACCATGCCTAGGGCCGGCAACAGCATGTCGTACAGCTCCATGCGGGCAAACTCCGCCTTGGTCACCCGGCCCCGCTTCACGCCCTGCCACATGTAGCGCGTGCGCTGGGCAAACTTCGTCGTGGCCCCGGAAAAGGCGTTGAACAGCCGGACGATGCCCTTGTCACGGGCAAAGGCCGACTTGCTCAGGGCGTCGTTGTCCGGGTTGGACTGGGCGATGATTTTGTCCGCATAGGCTACGGCTTGGCTGTGGTACTCGGAATCCCTGTCCATCTTCCAGCCCGCCGTGCCCCGCAGCTCTTTCATCTTTTTATGGTAGGCCCCTGCCCAGATGGCCGTGGTGACAGCACAGTCCGCCGCGGCGATGGGCAGCATGCCCAGGTTCGCCACGTCCTCCCAGGTATAGACCTGGCCGTCACGGATCAGCGTCATGCCCCGCCCCGGCTCGAACTTCATGGCCTTGCGGGCCAGGTCATCGTCGATATTGCGGAAGCGACGCTCCATGTAGGGGCTGGCCGCGAACACCTCCCGCACCAGGCCCATGCCCCGTGTACCGAGCTGGGCCAGTCCGCGCGAGACGTTGACCAGCCCCACGTCGCCAACGGCCGGGAAGACAGCCGTCAGCTGCATGAGGGCCGTATTCAGGTTCATGGACAGCGCATAGTAGACCAGGTGCTTGCGGGCCTTTTCAGCCGCCTTCAGCAGCGAGCTGTCAGGCACGGCTTCATCCACGACAAGGCCTTTGAGGTTGGGCCGGAACCGGTCGTAATCCTGCATGCCGAACACCCGCTGGTATTCGGCAGCGAACGTCGGATTATTGATGATCCTGTCCGCCATGCGCACGTCGTATCCCAGTTCGATGAAACGGGCGGAATCCACCAGATGCTTCTGCAGCGCTTGGACGCCAAGCCGCAGGGAACGGCCCGTATGCGTGACACGTCCCATGGTGAAGCCCTTGCGGGCCGCCGGGATGCCGAAGATGCCTTCCGAACGGTCGAGCACGTCTTCCTTGCCTTCCTGCGCCCGCATCTTCATATCCAGACGCGGATCGTACTTGATGGGATAATAGCCGCCGGGCAACCGCACGGTCTCGTCCCCAACGCGCACGGCGAAGGCCCCGGGCTCGATACCCTGTGGGGCGAAACCGTAGAGCCTTTTGTGCGCGGCCTGCGTATCGGCCCACTGGCTGCCCAGCACGTCCCAAACGCCCTGGATGGCCTGCCAGTCAGCGGCGGAAAGGATACCGTCCCGGCGCGCCCTGCCGGCCGTCATCTGCGTCATGGCCGCCGCGTCCAGCTCAAAGAGTGTGGCCGCCGCATCATCGCCCAGCAGCAGCGACACCATGTCATAGGTGAGCCCGCCCTTCCCGTTCCCGTCGATGTAACTGGAACGCAGACGCTCCCGGTTGCCGGTATTGCCCATGTTCAGAGCCATGCCGATGACCATTTCCGCCGTCCATCCAGGATCGCCTGCCTGCCTGATGGCCTCGGGCACAGGCACTACGGCCCCCTTCTCGTCCCGGACGTTCAGGGTCTTGCTGCCGTATTTCTTTTCCCAGGCCTTGGCGCTTTGCAGCAGACGTACCAGATGCGGCATGACGGCCTTGTGCGTGCTGTTCAGGCGGGCATGATAACGGTCCGTGGCCGCTCGCAACCGCATGTAGACCTCACGCTCCATGATGCCTTCCGTGCTGCCGTCACGTCCCATGACGTTCTGGAACCCGTCGGCCTTGCGGCATTGCCATTCGATGGTGTCGATGGAGGAAAAGCCCCTGTCCAGATCGTCGCCCAGGGAATCCCGGCGACTGGCGTAGTTGGTCTTCATGCCGCTCATGGATGCCGCCGCCTCATCGGCGATGGCCTGCACACGGGCACGCAGATTCTCCTTGCTGGTACGGCTCTGCTCCCGCCCGGAATGCACCAGGAAGTCCAGCAGATTGCCCACCTGCTCCACCTCCAGCGGCCGCAGTTCCTTCCAGTCCAGCGCCATACCGCGCCGGGCAGCCGCTGGATCAGGATTTGCCAGATCCAGCAGCCAGTCCGGGAACAGGGGCATGAGGTCGATGGCTTCCGTATCGTCCACGCTCTGCTGCACAAGATCGCGCAGCTTCATATCGCCGGACTGGGCATCCCAGGCCTGTTGCGGCGCGGGCAGGCCAAAGGCGGACACAAGCTTGCGGATGGCTTCCGTCTGGGCCGCAGGATACGTCCCCGGCTTGACGCGGGCCGCCTTGCGCGCCTTCTTCTGCACTGTGTCCACCAGCTCGCGGACCTTGCGCACTTCCTGCATCATGGCAAAGGCGAAGCGCGCCCGTTGCATGGCTTGCACGGCTTCAACAGGTTTGCCACGCTGCACGGCACGGGAACGCTCGTTGAGGGCCCGGCGCAGGGCGGACACGAAGCGCTGCGCATCGAGCTGGGCCACAGCCATGTCCGCCACTTCCCGGCGGGCAAGGTCCCTGTAGTACCGCTCGGGCAGGCTCTCCTGCTCCATGCGCCGCGCCGCGTCCTGCTCGTTCTGCGCCTGCCGGTCTTTGCCCAGCCTGCGCATGGCCTTTTCCACTGCCTCAAGGTACTGACCGTAGGCATCGCCGGCCAGCAGACCGTCCTCGGGCGATATGGCACGGTCCTGCTCCGCCAGGGCCTGTTCCGCCTGACGTGCCGCCAGCTTGTTCACGCTGCCGTCCTGCACGACGATGACGTCATAGATCAGGTTTGCCAAAGCGTCGGCATCACCGTCCGTCAAGGGGTACTGCATGGCCAGAGAATCGACCGTATCCCCCCGCCCCCTGGCATTCACCAGCCTGGGCATCTTTCTGGCGATGTCCTTTACCATGTCTTCGCCCAGGTATTCCACGAGGGAAGCTCGGTCGATACCGCCGGTGCCCGGTTCGCCATCCGTCAGGGCCTTGTCCCTGTGCGACACTTCCCGGATGAACGTCCAGAACGGAGCCGCCTGCAACCCCTCCTTCGCCCGCGCGAACGCCTCACGATACCGCTTGCCGCGCTCCCGGGCCGTGGCCGCGTCCATCCTTGCCGTCACTTCGGCCTCGGCCCTGTCGCGCAGGTCTTCAAGCTCCCGGCGCTCCGCGGCAGTCAAACCGGCATCCGCAAGGAACTCCTGTTCCAGCTCAAGGGCGGCCCGCAGCGAAGGATCGTTGCGGATCTGTTCATCCGTCGCCAGCAGACGGTCGAACACGCGGCGCACGTCGTCGTCGAGGTCAGCGCCAACATACTGGCGCCAGCTGGCATACAGATTTTTCAGCCAGCGCATCATGCGGGAGAACACGCCGTCCAGCTCCTTCACAGGGGCCCTGCCTTCCCCAAGATACTGTTCAAAGCCGCGTGCCGCGTATTCCTGTACCTCGCGCCACTGTTCTGCGGTCAGGTTGCCGTCTTCGGCCATGCCGGCAAAGCGTCGCAAGGTCGCCATATCCCGCCGGGCCTGCACCAGACCATCCAGATGACGCACATAGCCGGACAGCATCCGCTCCACGGGCAGCAGCTCGCGTCGGCGTTCCGTGTTCTGCTTGCGTGCGACGGCGATGTCCTCACGCATAGAGGCACTGTCAGCTCCCCTTCCGGCAGCCGCGGCAGCGTCACGCAGACCGGCCTCGCTGTCTTCCAGGGACGCCAGCTCTTCACGGACATCCCTCAGCATGGCCCGGGCCCCTTCGGCCCCCACCTCACCGGACAGGATGGCGGTAAAGGGCGTCGCATCGAGCCCGGACTGCTCAAGGTCGGCCCGAAGACGATCACGGGCGATGCTGCCGTCATCCGCCGCCACGCGACGCAGATCATCCACGAAGATATGGGCCGTCTCATGCGGGATGGACGACATGTCCGCGCCCTTGAAGATACGGATGGCCGCCGTCCGGGAATCCAGCTGGACCTGGGCGCGATCTTTTCCGGCGGTATCAGGCTGGAACAATACCTGTCCCGTCCCGTCATTGACCCCCAGGCGTCCCCGAAGTATATTCATCACATCACCCTGGTTCGAGAGAAGCTCTGACGAACCTGGTGATAAGTTCTGATCAGTCCGGAGTTCTGCGGTTGCTTCTCGCTGTTTTCCCGGTACGAGCTGGTCAGAACTGATAATTTTCGTCAGCTCGTGATCGTAGAACCGGTTTCCGTTACCGTCTTCCCGCAGTACGAAGCCCACCACATAATCCTGACCGTCCAGCCTGATCTTGTTCGCAAAGATATGCGACATAAGACCAGGCTTTTTCTCTATGGAATCAAGATGGATACCGCTCTCGATGATTTGCGGGATGAAGGGCACGGATCGGGCCAAAAGTGCGTCGAAGCCATGGGAAAGAGAATCCCGTACCCCCTTTGGCGTGATCTGTACATCCCAGCCGGTATCCACATTTGTGGTGGTCGTCCCATTGGGGAACCGCTCCCGCGCCCATACCTTGACAGCTTCCCGCAAGGTTTTGGCTTGTTCGGGCGTCTCAGTAAGGGGAGCGGCATCAATAGCCCTTCCCGGCCCGAACCACTGCGTGCTGTCGGCCTCGATCAGGGGCATGGCCGCAAAGCGCTGCTTGAGGTCTCGTGTCTCCGCAGACGGCTGATACAGCGCCGGCTGCGCCTCACGCAGATTGACCAGGTCGGCGTCTGTATATATCCTGTTATCGGAAGTATTGGTTGCGGCTACGTCTTTCAAAGACCCCAAAGGGGAAGCAGCCTCGGCGGCCCGCAGCCAAGGCTCCATTTTTTGCCCGTTCACATAACGGGCATTTTTTTTGAGCTGCCGCATGAACCAATGGTTGGAAGGTACGCCGCCGCTTTCCTTGCTGTAGGCACTTTTTACGATGTTGACATGCGCCTGCTTTCTTCCCTTCGCCACATCCAGAGCCACCGGCACCACCACCGTCGCTCCGTTGGCGTCGGTGAGTTCCAGCATGAAGACCAGGTCGCCCTTGGCCCTGCCCGCCGGGCTGTCGGAATCGAACACGGCGATGGGGTCAGCCATGGCCGCCGGGATCTGCTTCCACATCTCCGGCGTCATGTTGGGATGCGTGCCGTCAAAAACGTGCGGTGCGGCATAGATGCCGCCTTGGGCAGCGGCCTTGCCGGTCACGGTATCCCTGCCCAGCAGTTGCATGACCAGCGGCGTTTGCCCCAGCATCTTTACCGGATCGGACGGAAGTTTCCCCGCCGCCACGATGTTGTCCACGGCCACACCGAAATCATGGACGTCACGTTCCAGGCTGGCGCGGGCAGCATCCCCCATGGGCGTCTGTTCGTACAGTGCGGCCTGCCTCAAGGCGTCACCATCCGCATCTTCACCCGCCAGCCCCACGCTTCTCCGCCGCATCAATCCGGCGGCATCCACGCCGTAGGCCGCCTCGAAAGCACGGGCCTGCGCGGTGTTCAGCTTGCCGTAGGTCTCTGCGGCCTCCTTGCCCACCAGTGGCACCATCTCCCGTACCAGACGCTGTTCTTCCTGCCGTACGGCATCCGTCCTGCGACGACGCTGTCGTGCATCCTCGACCACGGCCTGCACCCGGGCGGCATCGTCCGCACGTTCCGCTTCCTGCGCATTGGGAGCATCAGCCGTCTGCCGCAGCAGCGGTGCCACGGCCGCCATGCTTTCATCATCCAGACGGGCATGCAGGGAGGAGAGTTTGACCTCAAGATCCACACCGGCTTCCGCCGCCTGTCTGGCAGCTTCCTGGCTGATGCCCAGCGGCGTGAGCACGTCCTGTCCCTGCCCGGCCAAGTCAAGGGCCGCCTGCGCCGGGATGTACACGGACTGGGACAGCACCCCGGCAGCATTGTCCAGCGCGTCTTCCATGTAGTCCGGAGCGATCTGCTTTGTCTGGCTGGCTTCCACGGCGCTGTGCAACTCGATATTTTGGCGGACAAAATCCCGGGCGCGCTGCCGTTCCAGGTTACGGACGGCCAAAGACCGGATACCACCGCCAAGGCCGCCCCACATGGCACCGATCAGGCCTTCGTACAGCCCTTCACGATTGGCCTGTGCCAAGGTATCGGCATCGAACAGCGTCCGCCCGAACCAGGCTATCTGATCAGCCGGATCTGTCCCCTGCTTTTCGGCAAGTCCCCAGAGGTTCGTTACCAGTTCCGGGTACTTTTGCAGGTATTCCGTCACGAACTCGGAGCCCATCGCCCCCAGGGTGCGCCCGATGGTGTCCCTGAAAGAAGCGGAGTTGAAGATGCCCATGAAACGGTCGAGCGAGAGCTTTTCCAGCGGGGCCTGCATAACGGCGTTGGCCAGGCCTGAAACCAGTGCCCGTTGCGGCGTCACGCCCTGTTCCCGCAACTCCGCGTAGCTCCCGCCGCCAAGCTGCACGCCCATCAGCGAAAGCGCCACGGCAGGGTTGGCCGCTGCCGCCATGATGTTGCCAAGCTGCTGCGGTGCGGAACGAATGAAATCATAGCCGAGCTGCCCGATCCTGGTATCGGCCCGAACTTCTTCAGGACGCGCCCATTTGACCCACTCTTGGGCGGAAGCAAGCATACGCGAAGGCGCGCTCCCCACCCCGAACAGGTTGTCGGACAAAGCCTGCGCCCCGCCCAGCAGCGAGCGGTTGAAGTCAGCGGCGCCGTGGACCAGAGAGCGGCCCATATCCCGCACATCGTCGGCGGCCTCAAAGGTGGCCCAGTGCATGGCCCTGTCGCCGAACTCCGCCACGGATTCCCCAAAGGCCCTGGCCGTAGCAAATACCCCGGACAGCCCGTCCGTATCGTCACGGGCAAGAGCGGCCCGCTCTTTGGAGCGTGCGGCCCACAGGGCAAAGGGGCTGTTCTGTTCTATCCTTCGGGCCTGGGCTTCGCGTTGCGCGTATTGCAGGTCAGCCTCGACCACGCTGTCGGGCAGGCCAAGCTGCAGGGCGGTCGCGCGGGCGGAGGCCACACGTTGCGCGGTCACGCCGTCGGCATCGGCCACTTCCAGGGCAGCACGGATGGACGGTCCATGCGACGGAAAAAGCTCGGGGGGCATGGTCTGGCTCATTCATCATCTCCTTCCACAGGAAGTTCCCAGTTTTGGGCTGTACCTTCCGTCAGCGCCTTGCCATAACGGACGCCGCCACTGTCCCAGGCACCAAACCAGCCTCCACCTTTCAGCGTACCTTGCATCATGGCACGGGCTACATACTGCCGTATCAGGGCCGGTGTCAGGGCTTTGCCTCCCCCCTCCTGCTGCAACTGCATGCGCACGGCCTCATACAGCCATTCGGGGACATCAGCTTTCTTTTTGTCGGGATTCAGCGTCAGGAAAGCCTCATTGACCGATGTTTGCCTGAGCTGTCCGGCATTGCCGCCGTCATCAAGATACGTCAGAGCTTTGTTCGTCTGTTCCGTCGTCATGCGTCTGTCATAGGCGAAGGCATAGACCTCATCCCGCGTCATGGGATCCCCCAGCGTCTGCCGCGTGTCTATCTGCGTACGCAGGTCATCCAGGGCGCGCATGTTAAGCTCATTGGTCTTCAGCTCCCCATTGTAGTCTTCCAATGCCTGCTTTCTGGCCGCTTCAGAGGCGGAAGAGGACAGCACCCGCTGCCGGAACACCAGAGGAGATTCCCCGGCCTGTTTCCCGGCCTGCACCAGCTCGTATGCTTCTCCCATGACCTTGGCATCATCCCGCCTTTTTTCAAAAGCCAGCTCGCTATTGACCAGACCAGCCATCTGCGCCCGCTCTTTCATGTCCGCAATGCCGTCAAGGCGGCTGTACAGTTCCGCCGTCCGCTCTTCAGGCGCAAGCCCTTTTGTCTCGGCGATCCACTGCCCGACCCTGTTGGTGACGGCCTCGGCCCTGGCACGTTCCGCCTCGGCCCGCGCCCGGCTCTCCAGTGCCCTGGCATGGGAAGCGATGGATGCCTCGACCCGGTTCACCTCCCCGCCCAGCAGGTCTCGATATTTGTCCAGCGCCCCGCGGGCACCGCTGATGTCATCGTGGGCAAGATAGCCTTCGATGATGCTGCCCGCCGTCTGGCTGTCCAGGCGGGAGAACAGCGCCCGGTTGTCCATGCCTGGTCGCATCCCTTCGATGCGCTGGCGCAGGGCGTCCCGGTTGAACTCGATCAGTTCCTGGTTGTCGTAGTTCTGCGCCACGAGCTTCCGGAACTCCTCCATATCGCCCTGCAGTACGGATTCTTCCCAGGCGCTTTTCTGCTGCCGACCATAGGCCTGCCCCTGTTCGGTGAAGTGCAGGGCCGCCCCGGACGCCTGTTTCATGAACATTTCCGCAAAGCGGCCGGAAAACTTGTCATCCTGCAGGCGACGCTGTACGGCCGCACGGGCGAACTGCTCGAAATGCTGCCCGGCCCCGATGGCATCCTGCCCTTTATTTTCAGCCATGTAGCGGTCGCGCTCCGCATTGAGCTCCTGCTGCATCCCCAGCAAGGACTGACTGACGCGCGTGGTCTCGTCCTTGACGTATTCCTGGATGGCGATACCGGTGAGCTGCTTCCCCGCCGCCAGCACGTCCGCCAGAAGGCTGTCCTGCGCCGTACCGCGCACGTCCCGGATGGCTCCACGCGGCGCGCCGGGGTCGATGGGGCCCGCCTGGATACGCCGGGGGCCGGAGTCGTAGGTCTGTACCCTGATGGCCATGTCTCCCCCTATTTCCACACCGTGCCGCGGGCCTTCTTCGAAAACTCCAGCGCGTCTTTGACCGGATCATTGAACAGGTCACCAAAGAAACCATTTTCGCCCCCAAAGCCCCCCGCCGTGGCGTAGGCGCCGATGCCGCTGGCCAGGCCGGAAAGACCGGCCGTCAGCAGGGTGCTGCCCAGCCCCTTCACCGAATTGCCGTACCAGCTGGCGGCCGCGTCGTAGTTGGCGGCGTTGGTCAGGCTGGCTTTGACGTTCTCGTCCGTCTCCCACTGGTTGACGGCCTTCTGGTAGCGGTTCAGGCCCACGTCCCCGGCATAGCGGGACGCATTGCCGGAAAGCACGTCCATGGCGCTGCCGCTGCTCATGTCCACGCCCAGGGCACCAAAGCTGGCCACGTTCCCGGCCTGCAGGTCGGCATATTGCCGTGTCAGGGCGTTACGCTCGCGGTCAAGGTTCTCGGCCTCGATACGGCCTTTCTCCGCCGTGACCTTGGCCTGGTTGCGTGCGGCCTGGGCCTGGGCCTCGGCCATCTTCTTGTTGTACTGGGCCTGCCGGTTCTGCTGGCTGGTACTGGCGATGCTGCTCAGCGCCGACAGGCCGCCCATGGTCAGGGCCAGGGTCATGGCTCCCATCAGAACGTCCCTCCTCCGGTATAGGGAGAAATCTCCAGGGTGGTGACCAGCGCCAGGATGGTCAGGGGCGTGGCGCTCTGCACCTGGAACACCAGGGGAGAGGCCGCCGACCAGCCGGCGCAGGTATCGAGGTCAAGATCGGTTCCTTCGCTGAAGAACGGTGTGGTGGCGAACAGGCCGCCGGTGATGTCGCGGTCGATGATGGGGGCCAGGCTGTCGCCCACCCCGGCCAGGAAGGACATGCTGCGGTAGACCCGCGCCCGCACGGCAAGAATCTTGCGGTCATGCATCAGGCTCCATCCCTGCTGCGTCTGGATCTCGGGCAGGTTGGGCACCACGCGCGAGACGTACGGCAGCCCCACATGGACGGACGTGGCGGCCTGCCCCAGCGTCAGGCTGCCGCCGGCCGAGACCTCCAGCCCGTCGATGGTGCCGCCGTCGGCAAAGACCTGCACGGCCTGTCCGGCCAGATGGGCAAGACCGTCAAAGCGCGCGGCCGCCTCGCCCTGATAGTCCAGGGCGCTGTCCAGATAATAGGCCTCGGCCAGATCGTCGCTGTCGAAAAAGGGCTCCAGCCGCTCCACGAAGACCTGCCCGCCCCGCCGCACAAGGAACCACACCTGGTCGTCGGGCGTGCCGGGGATGCCGGCCACGTCCACAAAGCTCCCCGCCGTGGTATGGCGGTGCCAGCCCACGATCTCCTGTTCCTTCATGTAGGTGAGCCCGGCCAGCGTGCCGTCGGAAAGGACGCTCCAGAGCACGGCATAGGGCTCCTGCTGCCAGCTCCAGGCCACCACGTCCACGTCCCTGAGCATGTGCCGAGCCAGGATGTTCAGATCCTGCCCCAGGTATTTGTCGGCGCTGTAGTTGTAGGCGAACTCCCGTATGGCCCCGGCGCCGCGCTGCACATAGATCACGCTCCCTCCCACGGAGAGGGCCGCCACGGCATCGCTGCCGCCGTTGGTGGTCTGGAGCTGGAAGGACGCCGTGGCCGGGGTCAGGGCCACGCCCTCGGAAGGCTCCAGCGTCCATTCGCTGCCTTCCGTGCCAAAGGCCAGGGCACTGCGGTCAGGTTGCAGCCAGACGATGCGGCTGGCCTGGGTGGCGGCCAGCGTGACCTCGATGGCGTCGTCGTCCTTGGGCGGCGTGGACTTGGCCATGCTCTCGAACTCGCCGGAGCGAGAGAGCCAGATGGTGATGGGGCGGCTGTTGCTGGCGGCAAAGCCCAGGCGCTGCTGGTGGAAAAAGACCTGCGAGGGATAGTTGCCCTCGCCCTCGAAGGGGTCCTCGTACTCCGGGGGCGTGTCTTCGGTGTCCGCGCCGATGTTCTTGTCGTCGATGTGGGTCTCGTCCGCGCCGCCCTTGCCGATGTAGCCGAAGACCCCCATCTTTTTCTTGTACACCCGGTAGCCCGTGGCGCCCTCCACAGCCTCCCAGCTGATGCGGATGTGGAAATCCACGCTGTTGAGGGCCTGGGCCGAGATGCTGGCCGGTTCGGAGGGCGAGGATTCCTGCCCCTTGTCGTCGATGGCCGTGACGCAATAGGTGTAGTCCGTCTTCTTGTCCCCTTCCGGGGTGCCCACTGTGGAGAGCGCGGGCTTCTTGGGCGTGGCGATGGCGGGCATGAAGGTCAGCTCGGACCAGCGCCAGTCGTCGTCGGCATGGCGCGCGAGCTTGCGCGGCGCATAACCAGGATGCGCGAAATAGATGACGTCCGCCGACTGGGCATAGCGCACCGCCCGCAGGTCGGCGGCGGCGAAGGCGGGCGACGCTTCGTCGTCGGCCAGCACCAGCACCTCCGAGGGCCCGGCGGGCAGGTCGACGGCCACGTCGTTGGCGCCGACCAGTTGCTTGGCCTTGGTGACATAGCGGTTGCCGGGACCGAAAATCTTGTCGACGCGCGGGATGCTCTCCGTGCCGTAGGCCATGGCCGCCACGGCCTGCAATGCCGATGGTCTCATTATCGAAGTCCACAATGACCCCATCCACGCCCTGTGCGATGGCGCCCAGTCCCTGCGGCCGGAGCAGTTTGTGGAGGTGGCCAAGGCG
>OOCM01001359.1_pt1 | contig 19581 bp, 18 predicted proteins | sample 1671111 | NCBI WGS metagenome assembly OOCM01 (sample SAMN06348123, study PRJEB24527) | human gut metagenome | biome: human gut; feature: ankylosing spondylitis patient; material: feces | host: Homo sapiens | place: China | collected 2015-10 | reverse complement strand
ATAAGAAGGATGAAAATATTATCATCGGTAACGTAGCACTTTACGGTGCAACCAGTGGTAAAGCATTTATCAGTGGTGTGGCAGGAGAACGTTTCTGCGTACGAAATTCCGGAGCTTCTGCAGTAGTAGAAGGTGTCGGTGACCATGGATGTGAATACATGACCGGTGGCCGTGTGGTTATCCTTGGTAAGACTGGTAAAAACTTTGCAGCCGGAATGAGCGGTGGTATCGCTTATGTATTAGATGAGGACAACGACCTTTATACCAGAATCAATAAGGAAATGGTATTCTCAGAAGAAGTCGGAAACAAATATGATGTTATGGAATTAAAAGATATGATTAAAGAACACGTAGCATTGACCAATTCTGAAAAGGGAAAAGAAATCTTAGATAACTTCAGTGAGTATCTGCCGAAGTTCAAGAAAGTAATTCCATACGATTATAACCGTATGTTAATGGCAATTGTTCAGATGGAAGAAAAAGGATTGTCTTCCGAACAGGCACAGATTGAAGCATTTTATGCGAATACAAGAAATTAAGGAGGGGACGCAAAATGGGAAAACCAACAGGATTTATGGAATATGACAGAGAGAATGCAGCAGCGGTTGCACCAAAGGAGCGTATCAAGAACTTTAACGAGTTCCATACCCCTCTCTCAAAAGAGAAACAAAGAGTACAGGCAGCACGTTGTATGAACTGCGGCGTGCCGTTCTGCCAGGCTGGTATGAATATCATGGGAATGACCAGCGGATGTCCGCTGCATAATCTGGTACCGGAGTGGAATGACCTTTTGTATACCAACAACTGGGAGCAGGCATATAACCGTCTGACTAAGACCAACAACTTCCCGGAATTTACCTCAAGAGTATGTCCGGCACTTTGTGAAGCAGCCTGTACCTGTGGACACTGGGAAGACCCGGTAACCTGTAAGGCAAATGAGCATGGAATCATTGAAAATGCCTATGAAAAAGGATATGCTGCAGCAAAACCGCCAAGAGTCCGTACCGGAAAGAAGGTTGCAATCATCGGTTCCGGTCCTGCCGGACTTGCAGCAGCAGACCAGTTGAATAAAAGAGGACATTCCGTTACCGTATTTGAAAGAGATGACCGTGTCGGTGGACTTTTGATGTATGGAATCCCGAATATGAAGCTGGAAAAATGGGTTATTGACCGTAAGATTAATATAATGAAAGAAGAGGGTGTCGAGTTTATTACCAATGCCAATGTTGGAAAAGACATCAAGCCGGCAAAATTCTTAAAAGAATATGACCGTGTCATCTTAGCCTGTGGAGCAAAGAATCCAAGAGACATCAAAGCTCCGGGCAGAGATGCAGAAGGCATTTACTTTGCAGTAGATTTCTTAAAGGCAACTACCAAGAGCCTTTTAGATTCCGAGCTTAAAGATAACAAATATATTTCTGCCAAGGGAAAGAAAGTAGTTATCATCGGTGGTGGAGATACCGGAAATGACTGTGTCGGAACTTCTATCCGTCACGGCGCAGCCAGTGTCATCCAGCTTGAAATGATGCCAAAGGCACCGGATGAACGTGCGGAGAACAATCCATGGCCGGAGTGGCCGAGAGTCTGCAAGACAGACTACGGTCAGGAAGAAGCAATTGCCATGTTCGGCTCCGACCCTCGTATTTACCAGACAACCGTAAAAGAGTTCTTAAAAGACAAGAACGGTAAGCTCTGCGGATTAAAAACCGTAAAATTAGAGGGCAAAAAGGATGAAAAGACCGGACGGATGCAGATGGTGGAAGTACCAGGCTCTGAAAGCAAGTTAGATTGTGATCTGGTTCTGATTGCAGCAGGCTTCCTTGGAACAGAAGATTACATTGCCAAAGCATTCGGCGTAGACTTAAATGCCAGAACCAATGTGGCAACAGAAGCCGGTCATTACAAGACCAACGTGGAAAATGTCTTTACAGCAGGAGATATGCATCGTGGACAGTCCCTGGTTGTATGGGCAATCCGTGAAGGAAGAGAAGCAGCCCGTGAAGTAGACGAAAGTCTGATGGGATATTCTTATCTTTCCGTACAGTAATGAAAATTACAATATAATGATAGAAGAAAGTCGTCTGACTATGGTGACGCCGGAAGGTGAGCTGTGGCAGGCGGCTTTTTCGTGGTTGACACATTCTGCTTTTGGGGCATAAAATAATCCTTGTGACAAAAAGAACGAGAAGAAGAAAACAGCGAAAGGACATAAAGAGAATGAGCAGGAAAGCAGTATTTTTTGATATTGATGGAACATTGTGGGACGAGCATTTTGTGATACCGGAGAGCACAAAGGAAGCAATCCGGAAGCTACGGGAAAATGGACATCTGGCATTTCTCTGCAGCGGAAGAACCAGAGCATTTATTCAGGATGAAAGACTGCTGGCACTGGGATTCGACGGAATTGTGGCAGGCTGCGGTACCTGGATAGAGATGGATGGAAAAACACTTTTTTATAAAAAATTAGAACAGGAATTGATAGAGGATACCATACATATATTAAAAGAGTATGGAATTCCTACGGTATATGAGGGAAGCCGGAATTTGTATATGGATCTGGAAGAATTTGAAGAAGACCCTTATGGCTTGAGACTAAAAGAGACATTGGGAGAGGATTTGCTGCCGGTAACGGGAAATGAAGCAATTATGGAAATCAGTAAGTTTTCCTGTTCCACACCGGATGATGCTTATCTTAAGGTACTTTCCCATCTGGAAGAGAATTTCACACCGCTGGTGCATGATGCGGCATGCGCAGAGTTTGTTCCAAAAGGATTTTCCAAAGCGTCCGGCATCGAAAAAACCTGTGAGCTTCTTGGTATTGAGAAAGAAGATACCTATGCATTTGGAGACAGTATCAATGATGTGGAAATGTTAAAGCATGTGCAGCATGGAATTGCCATGGGAAATGGTACCAAAGCAGCAAAAGAAGCAGCGGATTATATCACAGCACCATTGCACGAAGACGGCATTTATAAGGGATTGGAGCATTTTGGACTGATTTCATAAACAAATCTAAAAAAAGTATTAAATCGTTACAAATTGCAGAAAGTGAGAAAACGAGAGAAAAAACGAGATATTAAGAGTAAATATAAGGAAACAAGAGAAAAATAAAAAATGGTCAGGCTTGCGAAAAAGAGACGTAGAAACTATTATATGACTATCGGTTAGCACTCGGCTTGAATGAGTGCTAATAAAAAAGAAAGAAAACAAAGAGACCGAATCAAGGAGGCAATGAATCATGAAATTAGTACCATTATCAGACAGAGTTGTATTAAAACAGTTAAAAGCAGAGGAAAAAACCAAATCCGGAATTATCTTAGCAAGTGCTGCACAGGAGAAACCACAGGAAGCAGAAGTAATCGCAGTTGGTCCTGGCGGAGTGGTAGATGGCAAAGAAGTTACCATGCAGGTAAAAGAAGGACAGAAGGTTATTTATTCTAAATATGCCGGAACAGAAGTAAAACTGGATGGCGAAGAATATATCATCGTAAAGCAGAATGATATTCTTGCAGTAGTAGAATAATCGAATTGATAATTGGTAAATAAAACAAATAATAAAATAGGAAAATAGAAGAAAGAGGTAAGAAATTATGGCAAAGGAAATCAAATATGGAACAGAAGCCAGAACAGCATTAGAGGCTGGAGTTGATAAACTGGCAAATACAGTCAGAGTAACAATCGGACCAAAAGGAAGAAACGTTGTACTGGATAAATCATATGGAGCTCCATTAATCACAAACGATGGTGTTACCATTGCAAAAGAAATCGAATTGGAAGATGCATTCGAAAATATGGGCGCACAGCTTGTAAAAGAAGTAGCAACCAAGACCAATGACGTCGCCGGTGATGGTACTACAACAGCAACTGTTCTTGCACAAGCAATGATTCAGGAAGGAATGAAGAACTTAGAGGCTGGTGCAAACCCAATCGTTTTAAGACGTGGTATGAAGAAAGCAACTGAAAAAGCAGTTGAAACAATCGCAGCAATGTCTTCTAAAGTAACCGGAAAAGACCAGATTGCAAAAGTTGCATCTATTTCCGCAGGTGATGAAAGCGTTGGCAACATGGTAGCAGACGCAATGGAAAAAGTTTCCAATGATGGTGTTATTACCATTGAAGAGAGCAAGACCATGCAGACAGAGCTTGACCTGGTAGAAGGTATGCAGTTTGACCGTGGATACATTTCCGCATATATGTGCACAGATATGGATAAGATGGAAGCAGTTTTAGATGAACCGTACATCTTAATTACCGATAAGAAAATCAGTAACATTCAGGAAATCCTTTCACTGTTAGAGCAGATTGTTCAGTCCGGTTCCAAACTTCTTATCATTGCCGAAGATATCGAGGGTGAAGCTTTAACTACATTGATTGTAAATAAACTGCGTGGAACATTTAACGTAGTAGCAGTAAAAGCTCCAGGATATGGCGACAGAAGAAAAGAAATGTTAAAAGATATCGCTATCCTTACCGGTGGTCAGGTGATTTCAGAAGAAGTTGGCCTGGAATTAAAAGATGTTACTATGGCACAGCTTGGCCGTGCAAAATCTGTTAAGGTTAAGAAAGAGAACACCGTTATCGTTGATGGTGAAGGAAATAAAGAAGAAATTCAGGCAAGAATCGGCCAGATTCGTGCACAGCTTGAAGAGACAACGTCTGAATTTGATAAAGAAAAATTACAGGAAAGACTTGCAAAACTGGCAGGTGGCGTAGCAGTTATCCGTGTTGGTGCTGCAACAGAGACAGAAATGAAAGAAGCAAAACTTCGTATGGAAGATGCTTTGAATGCAACAAGAGCAGCAGTCGAAGAAGGAATCATCGCAGGTGGCGGTTCTGCATACATCCATGCATCCAAAGAGGTTGCAAAGCTTGCTGAGACATTGGAAGGTGATGAGAAGACCGGTGCAAAGGTTATCTTAAAGGCATTGGAGGCTCCATTGTATTACATTTCCGCAAATGCAGGTCTCGAAGGTGCAGTTATTATTAATAAAGTAAAAGAGTCCGCTCCTGGTATCGGATTTAATGCAGCAACAGAAGAATATGTAGATATGGTAGAAGCTGGTATCCTTGACCCGGTTAAGGTTACAAGAAGTGCTTTGCAGAATGCAACATCTGTAGCATCTACATTACTTACAACGGAATCTGTTGTAGCAAATATCAAAGAAGATGCTCCTGCAATGCCGGCAGGAAACCCAGGTATGGGAATGATGTAATAAGAAAATAAAATATATTACTGAAAAGTAAGGATAGAGAGCTCCTGGCTGCGGATAATGCAGTCAGGAGTTTTGCTATGCAGTTTTTTCCTGATGTTAGTTTTTGGGGGGCAGTTGTTTTGATTTGCAAAATATGTTACAATTATTTCATTGTGTAACATGAAGTCTGAATAGCAAGGAGGAAGAAAAATGGGAAAGGTAGTTATTCTTACAGACAGTTCCAGTGGAATTCGTCAGGCAGAAGCGCAGCAGTTAGGGATTAGCGTATTACCAATGCCTTTTTTTATAAATGGTGAAACACTGTTTGAGGATATCAATCTGACACAGGATACATTTTATGAGCATCTGACAGATGGAGCAGAGATTTCAACATCCATGCCGGCAGTAGGAGACCTTACAGACCGTTGGGATGAGCTTTTAAAAGAATATGATGAAATAGTATACATTCCTTTATCCAGTGGATTGAGCAGTTCCTGTGAGACAGCAACAGCATTATCTTCAGATGAAGAGTATGAGGGCAGGGTTTTTGTAGTAAACAATCAGAGAATTTCCGTAACACAGAAGCAGTCCGTATTTGATGCAATCAGGCTGGCAGAGAGTGGCAAGAGCGGAAAAGAGATTAAAGATATTTTAGAGGATGCAAAATTCCAGTCCAGCATTTATATCATGGTAGATACCCTTTACTATCTGAAAAAAGGTGGAAGAATTACACCGGCAGCAGCAGCACTGGGAACATTGTTGAAATTAAAACCGGTATTACAGATTCAGGGTGAAAAGCTGGATGCTTTTGCAAAAGCAAGAACGGTAAAGCAGGCAAAAAGCATTATGATAAAAGCAGTAAAAGATGACTATGCATCCCGCTTTAAGGAGTATCAGGACGAGATGCAGCTTTGTATTGCATATACGGGAGATATAAGTGCAGCGATGGAATTCCGCAAAGAAGTGGAAGCAGAATTTGGGATTACAGACATTATGATGGATCCGCTTTCTTTAAATGTATCCTGCCATATCGGACCGGGAGCATTAGCACTTGCCTGTGCAAGAAAATTATAAGATTTAAAGTGTAAATTCTCGGTAAAATTGATTGACCAACCACAAAATATTGTGTAAAATTGAAATAGTTTAACTTGTTAATGCATAAAAGCAAGTAACATATCATGGTAAAACCAAGGAGGAAAATGAAAATGGAATTTTGTGGTAATTGTGGCACACAAGTGGGTGATGATGCAGATTTTTGCCCGAATTGTGGCCAGAAATTAAAAGGGGAGATGGAACAGCCGGCAGAGCAGGCAGCACCGGTACAGGAACAGCCGGCAGAGCAGGCAGCACCGGTACAGGAACAGCCGGCAGAGCAGGAAACACCGGTACAGGAACAGCCGCAGCAGGGACAGTTCCAGAGTCAGCCGCAGCAGGGACAGTTCCAGGGACAGCCGCAGCAGGGACAGTTCCAGGGACAGCCGCAGCAGGGACAGTTCCAGGGAAGACCACAGCAGGGACAGTTCCAGGGACAGCCGCAGCAGGGACAGTTCCAGGGACAGCCACAGCAGGCACGCCCGCCTAAGAAACCATTTAAGATGACGAAACAGTTATGGGCATTGCTTATTGCAGTCATTGCAGTTGTAGTAGTTGCAATTGTTGCACTTGTGGTAGTGAAGAATCAGAAAAAGAAAGTAAATATCAACGATTATATTTCTGTAGAGTATAACGGATATGAAACAGCAGGAACAGCATATGTTGATTTCGACGAGACCGGATTCAGTGAAGCTGTTATCAAGGCACAGGGAAAGAAACTTAAAAATGTAAAATCTCTTGATGACCTTGACTGGAGTGACCTCACAGATTTGATGGGAAGTAGTAACTGGGATTTGATTGACAGTATTACTTTTGATGTGAAACCGGATTCAGACCTGTCAAATGGTGATGTGGTAACCGTTACTGCTTCATGGAATGAAGATTATGAGAAAAAAGCAGGAGTTAAAATTCTTTCCAAAGAACAGGAATTTACAGTAGAAGGACTGGAAGAAGTAAAAGAAGTTGATCCGTTTGAAGATATCGAGGTAACCTTCTCAGGAACACCACCTTATGTATATCCAAACTGGACAAATAATTCAGAGGATGACTATTTACGTTATCTGTGGTTCAACTTTGAAGATTATGACAGTCTTGATGTCGGAGATACCGTAACTTTAACTGTTGATGAGTCAGAAGAGAATGCATTGGCAAATGGTTACAAATTCACACAGACATCAAAAGAATATATTGTATCCGGAGTAGATTCTTATGTAACATCTGCTGCAGATATTTCAGCAGACAATCTGGATTCCATGAAAAATGAAGCAACAGATGCGTTAGATGCATATTTTGCAAATAACAATTCCTATATTGGAAATTCCGGATTCAGTTATGAAGGTTCTTATTATCTGGTTGCAAAAAACAGTGATACATGGGGTGATACGAACGTCCTTTATCTGGTATTTTCGACAACTGTAACCAGTGCAGAAAATGCATTTGAGCCAACTGTTGTATACTTCCCGGTAAAATATACAAATATTATGGCATTATCCGATGGAAGCCAGAACTTTAATACATATGGTGATATCGAAGGATATACTGATTTAGAGTATGATGATGGATGGGATAATGTTGAGGGTTATACAGATGGGGCACAGATGTTTAATGATCTGGTTGTAACTCAGAAGGTTGATTATACTTACGAAGTAACTGATAATTTAACTCAGTTTGGAAACTAAAGGAGAAGAAAATGAATTCTGGAAATAATTTTACAAAGCACATTCATGTGAAAAATATCATTCGTCTGTTATCTATTTTGTTAATGGTATTTTTCTTTGTGCCATCATTTATGGTATCCTGTGCAGGATATGGAAATATTAAAATCAGCGCTTTTAAAGCTATGACAGGTATTAAGATAGAGGGTGAAAGTGTAACAGACCCGAAAATAATCTGCATCATAATGCTGCTGCTTCCAATCGCTATGCTGGCTCTCTGGTGCTTAAAGAGCGTATTAAAAGATAAAATTGCTGCAATCGCATCCGGAAGCTGTGCTGTTGTTGACTTTATTTTCTGGATTGCACTTTGCGTCGGAGTAAATAAGGAGGCAACAGATAATTACTGTACAGCGAAAGTTACAGCCGGATTTATATTTAATATATTGTTTATTCTGGCAATTGTAGTGTTGGATCTGTTGATTATTATCAACGTACTTCAGGCTGAGAAACCATTAATCAGACAGAAAATGATGAACGGATATCAGGGAATGCCACAGCAGAATATGTATGGAAATGTGCCACCACAGCAGGGACAGTTCCAGGGACAGCCAATGCCGCCACAGCAGGGGCAGTTCCAGAGCCAGCCAGTACAGCCACAGCAGCCAGTACAGCCGGTATGCAGTAAATGTGGTGCTCCGCTTGTAGCTGGAAATAAGTTTTGTACCAAGTGCGGAAATCCGGTTGCATAAACTGGAATATGAAATAAGTAATAAGTAAAGTAGAAGCCCCATCGTCTGATTATTCAGAATGGGGCTTCTTTTCTGCTGCAGCATTGCAGGCACAGGATTTTATACAGCCTGACTGCAGAGCTGTTTCTTTTTCCGGTTCTTCCAAACAAGATAGGAAATCATAAGTGGTACACCGGCACCAATCCATGCTACCGGGCTTGCCAGACGGACTGACCAGTATCCATATGGATTTAAAAGGAGCCATACGACACCGACACGGCAAATCATTTCAAAGATACCGCTGACCATAGGCATGATACCTTTTCCAAGTCCCTGCAAAGAAGTACGATAAAGGTAAATAAGAGCAAGAAAGAAGAAAAAGCAGCTGATGGTATTTAAGTACTGTGTGGCATAACTGTAAATGGCTTCCGTCGGTTCACTTAAGAAAAGGGAAACAATGGAACGGCCAAATACAGTACAGATGAATGCAGCAATTGCAACAGTTCCAAGGGCGATTCCAAAGGCCTTCTTCATGCCGTCGAAGATGCGTTCGTATTTTCCGGCACCTAAGTTCTGACCACAGTAAGTAGACATTGTGGTTCCAAGAGCCGGCATTGGCTGGGTAGAAATCTGTTCTACCTTGGATGCAGCAGTAAAGGCTGCAACAGCACTGGAACCAAATACATTTACTGCAGACTGAAGAATCATGGAACCAACAGCTATCAGAGAGTAGTTCAAAGCCATCGGGATACCAAGTCCCATCATCTGGGCGGTTGTCACGCGGTCGATGTAGTAATCACTTTTTCTGGTGCGGAGAATCGTGAATTTACGGTACATATAAATAAGACAGAGAACAGCGGAAATACCCTGTGAGATTACGGTGGCATATGCAGCACCTGCAACATTTAATTTTAAAGTTACAATACAGAATAAATCCAGCACAATATTAAGAGCGGAGGAAAACAGCAGGAAGTATAATGGAGTCTTGCTGTCACCTACACCTCTTAAAATTCCGGAAACAACATTGTACATCATACTGGTGATGATACCCCAGAAGATAACCCGGATATAAGAGTCTGCCATATCAAGAATATTATCCGGTGTGTTCATAAAGATTAAAAGCTCCCGGGAAGTAGTAACAGTCAATGCGGTAAGAATCACGGAAATGATTATGGTTAAGAGGAAGGATAAAGCAACAATATGCTTTAAACGGCTTTCATCCTTTGCACCGAAAGCCTGTGATACCATAACACCGAATCCCTGGGCAAGTCCGGATGCAAAACCAAGCACCAGAAACATGATAGAACCGGTTGCACCTACAGCAGCCAGGGCATCTTCTCCCAAAAACTGTCCTACAATGATGGTATCTACCATACTGTAGAACTGCTGGAACAGATTTCCGAACAATACAGGAAGTGAGAAGAAAAGAATTAATTTCAGTGGATTTCCGGTTGTCATATCTTTCGTCATAATTATAAGCTCCTTTCAAAATTTTTTGCAGAAATGTTCTGCATTATATGAGAAAAAAGTACTATATTCTTTGGAAACGGGATTAGTATACATTGGTAAAATAAAAATGACAATGTAAAAATCAATTTAATTATGGTATAATTCGCTCATGAATACGAATTTAGAATATTACAAATTTTTTTATTATGTAGGAAAACTTCACAGTATTACATTGGCAGCAGAAGAACTGAATGTTTCACAGCCGGCAGTGTCCCAGGCAATCCGTAATTTGGAGCGGGAGCTGGGAACCACCCTTTTCATGCGGACATCCAGAGGGGTGCGTCTGACTGCAGAGGGGCAGACACTTTACGGCTATGTGCAGCGGGGCTATGAGACCATCCGGGAAGGTGAACGCAAATTCCTTGAAATGCAGGAGCTGACCAGCGGAGAAGTATGTATCGGAGCCAGCGATATGACACTGCAGTTTTATCTGCTTTCTTATCTGGAACAGTTTCATGAGCAGTATCCGAAAATCAGGATTACAGTTACCAATGCACCAACACCGGAGACACTGAAATATCTGCAGAGCGGCAGAATCGATTTTGGTGTAGTCAGCACACCTATGGAGACAACGAAGAATATGCATGTGATTCCGGTGCGTGAGATAGAAGATGTCTTTGTGGCAGGACGAAAATTTGAATATTTAAAGGGCGGTAAATTAAGCTATAAAGAATTGGAACATCTGCCGGTTATGTGCCTGGAGGGAAATACTTCTACCAGAAAATATGTAGAGGAATTTCTGCTGGGAGAAGGCGTTGTGATTCATCCGGAGATAGAACTTGCCACCAGCGATATGCTGATACAGTTTGCAAAAAGGAGCCTTGGCATAGCAAATGTGGTCAGGGACTTTGCCCAGGAAGAAATTGAAAAGGGGGAACTGTTTCAGATTACATTTAATAAGAAGATTCCTGCCAGACAGTTCTGTATTGTTTCAGATGACAGGGTTCCGTTGACTGCAGCAGCAGAAAAATTGTTGAAATTATTACAACATAAGTAAAACTTATACCGAGTATAAGGAATATTGACTTTACTTATAATATCTGATTCGTTATAATCAGAAAGTAAGAAGCAGAGAACTGGTTTTTACACCGGTTCTTTTTTGCTTTACAGGAAATTGCTTTCCTGTAAAGTAAAAAACGCTCCGCGAGTAGCTCGTAAAGCGTGTTTCTCATAGTTACGCGAGCAGCGAGAAGAACATATTTCTTATTATAAGGAGGAAATAAAAATGGTTACAGCAGTAGTTGGTGCAAACTGGGGAGATGAAGGAAAAGGCAAGATTACTGATATGCTTGCAAAGGAAGCAGATATTATTATCCGTTTCCAGGGTGGTGCAAATGCAGGACATACTATCGTAAATGATTACGGAAAATTTGCATTACATACCCTTCCATCAGGAGTGTTCTACGGACATACCACAAGTATTATCGGAAATGGTGTTGCACTTGATATCCCGAAGCTTTTCAATGAGATGAAGTCTATTACAGACCGTAATGTACCGGCACCTAAGCTTTTGGTTTCTGACCGTGCACAGATTGTTATGCCGTATCATGTGCTTTTTGATCAGTACGAAGAGGAGCGTCTTGGCAAGAAATCATTCGGTTCAACCAAGTCAGGTATTGCACCATTTTATTCAGATAAATATGCTAAAATCGGTTTTCAGGTAAGTGAACTTTTCGATGAAGATACTTTGGCAGAAAAGGTAGACCGTATCTGTGAAATGAAAAATATTATGTTGGAGCATATGTACCACAAACCATTACTGGATAAAACTGAATTATTAAATACATTACATGAGTACCGTGATATGGTTGCTCCGTATGTCTGTGATGTTTCTTTATATCTTGATAAAGCAATCAAAGAAGGAAAGAACATTCTCTTAGAGGGACAGCTTGGAACCTTAAAAGATCCGGATCACGGAATTTATCCGATGGTAACATCTTCTTCTACATTGGCTGCATATGGTGCAATCGGTGCAGGAATTCCACCATATGAGATTAAGAAAATTGTTACTGTATGTAAAGCATATTCTTCTGCTGTTGGTGCAGGTGCATTCGTTAGCGAAATCTTTGGCGAAGAAGCGGATGAATTAAGAAAACGTGGCGGAGACGGCGGAGAATTCGGTGCAACCACAGGACGTCCAAGACGTATGGGATGGTTTGACTGCGTGGCAAGTAAATATGGCTGCCGCATGCAGGGAACTACCGATGTAGCATTTACAGTGTTAGATGTTTTAGGATATTTAGATGAGATTCCGGTTTGCGTAGGATATGAAATCGACGGAGAAGTAACCACAGACTTCCCTGTAACCACAAAGCTTGAAAAAGCAAAACCTGTATTAAAGAAACTTCCGGGCTGGAAGACAGATATCCGTGGAATTAAGAAATACGAAGACCTTCCGGAAAACTGCCGTAAATATGTAGAATTCATTGAAGAACAGATTGGATATCCGATTACCATGGTTTCTAACGGACCGGGAAGAAATGATATCATTTATCGTTAAGAATAAAGGCAGATTGTGATGATAAAAAATGTAATCTTTGACGTAGGAAAAGTGCTGGTAGACTTTTGCTGGGAAGAAGTATTTCATAAGCTCGGTTTTGAGGGGGAAACTTTTGAATGTGTGGCGGATGCTACCGTCCGTTCCGTAACCTGGAACGAATTCGACCGGGGAGCAAAGCCGGATGAAGAGATTATTGCTGCATGCATCAAGGAAACACCGGATTATGAAAGAGAAATCAGACTCTTTTATGACCATGTAGGAGAGACGATTCGTACTTATCCATATACGGTGCGGTGGATACGAAGCCTTGAGAAAAATGGATATCATACCTATATATTATCTAATTTTCCAAAGAGCACTTATGAAAAAGCAACAGAAGAACTTTCTTTTGAAAAGGAGACTACCGGAGCAATCTTTTCCTATCAGGTGAAGTGCATCAAGCCGGAAGTGGAAATTTATAAGCTATTGCTGGACAGATACCATTTAGTGCCACAGGAATGTGTATTCATAGACGACCGTCCGGAAAACATAGAGACGGCAGAAAAGCTTGGCATTACAGGCATACAGTTTCAGAATCAGCAGCAGGCAAAGAGAAGGCTTTTGGAACTTGGTGTCGTATCCGGTAGTTAATAAGTAAAGATTATGTAAAAAAAGAATAATTGTCTATTCGTTTCTTGCATTTCAATAGCGAAATGCTTATAATGAGCGTAAGCAGACGGGTAGCAACGCAACTGGCAGGAGTTACTCCTGCCAGTTTTTTTACTTTACAGGAAATTGCTTTCCTGTAAAGCGTGTTTTCGCAGTTGCACAGTAAGCAGGGAGAATACAATGAGGATAACAGGTTTAAAGAAAAAGCTGATAAGTCTCATAGTGGCTGTTATTATGACGGTTTCAGGAATGTATGTTGAAAATATCAACATAGATTCTTCCTTTGTATGTGAAGATACTGCGAACCAGAATTTCATACAGGCAGCACATTTATCCAGACCATCAGAGAGCTGTACTGAAGAACTTTTGGGAAATCGTGAGACCGGCAGGATTACAGCAGGATACCGCAGATTGTCGGAGAAAAACAACGATTTGGAAGGAGCAGCATTATCCCTGGCAGCAGTATTGCCTGAAAATCAGGCAAAAGACGGCTGGAACTTTGAATTACGGAAATCAAAGGATGTTTTGGACAGCAGGAGTGTCATTATAGGCTATATCCATCATCAGGATGGAGCGAAGGGCTGACTATCACAAGTTAGAAGCAATTTACCTGTGCGCAGAGGAGCATAGGTTTCTTTGCGTACAATATCAGGTCATAACTGTGATAGGAGGATAATAAAATATGGCACAGGATATTGTAGTAGCGCTTATGGGCATTATGGCAGCGGCAGCAGTTGCTGCATGCTGGTGGTATGAGCATCATGGCAGAGAGGATGCGACTTCTTCTAAAGAGGAACAGGAAAAGACGAAAGAAGTATAAATGAATAAAAGAAGATAGAGGGCTTGTAGCAGGAAAGGACAGAATATGAGAAAGACAAAAATTATATGTACATTAGGACCGGCAACAAAGGATGATGAAGTATTAAAACAGTTAATGGAAAATGGAATGGACGTGGCAAGAATTAACTTTTCCCACGGCTCACAGGCAGAACATAAAGTAACCATGGATCGTGTAAAAAAGATGCGTAAGGAACTGGGCAGACCGGTTGGAATTCTTCTTGATACCAGTGGACCGGAAATCAGGATTGGACAGCTGGAGGGTGGCAGAGCAGAACTGCTTCCGGGAGATACCTTTAAACTCACCACCAATGATATTATGGGAAATAAAGAGCGGGTCTCTATTACTTACAAGAATCTGGTACATGATGTCAAAGCCGGAACCAGAATTCTGATCGATGATGGACTGATTGAAATGCTGGTAACCAATGTGACAGAAACTGAGATTACCTGTAAAGTAGAAAATGGCGGTGTGATTTCAGACCGCAAAGGAATTAATGTACCGAATGTAAATCTGTCCATGCCTTATATCAGCCCGAAAGACCGCTCCGATATTCTATTTGGAATTGAGCAGGGTGTAGATTTTATTGCAGCATCTTTTGTACGCTGTGCAGATGATGTGCTGCAGTTACGGAAAATTATGGCAGAGCAGGGCTGCAATGACATTAAGATTATCTCTAAAATTGAAAACCGTCAGGGTGTAGATAATATTGATGAGATTCTGGCAGTGTCAGATGGCATTATGGTTGCCAGAGGAGACATGGGAGTGGAGATTCCGATTCGTGAAGTTCCGGCAATTCAGAAGAAAATTATAAAAAAGGTTTACCATGCAGAAAAGGTTGTTATTACGGCAACACAGATGCTGGATTCCATGATGAAGAATCCGCGTCCGACCAGAGCAGAAGCAACCGATGTAGCCAATGCTATTTATGATGGAACCAGTGCAATTATGCTGTCTGGTGAGACTGCTGCCGGAAAATATCCGGTGGAGGCATTAAAAACCATGACAGAGATTGCAGAATATACAGAAAATGATATTGACTATGAGAAACGTTTCCGCCAGCTGGAGAAGATTGATAATCCGGATGTAACCGATGCCATTTCCCATGCAACCTGTATGACTGCCATTGACATCAATGCGGCAGCAATTGTTACGGTAACCAAATCCGGCAAGACTGCCCGCATGATTTCAAGATATCGTCCGAAATGTGCAATTATCGGCTGTACCCCATCGGAAAAGAGTTATTATCAGATGAATCTTTCCTGGGGCGTAACACCACTTATGATACAGGAAGAGACGGATACAGAAGCATTGTTTAATAATGCAATGGAATCCGCAGAACAGCATGGATATGTACAGCATGGAGATTTGGCGGTTATTACAGCTGGAATTCCATTGGGTATTTCCGGTACCACCAATCTGATTCGTGTAGTAGTGACGGGACACTTAAAGAAATAGGAGCGCAGATAGTATGAATGAACAACCGAAATTAGCAGTGCTGATTGATGCAGAAAATGTATCCAATAAATATGTGAAACTAATTATGGATGAGGTCAGCAATTACGGGGTGGCTACTTATAAGCGGGTTTATGGAGATTATTCGAATCCGAGCGTATCTGCATGGATGAAAAATATGCAGGAGTATGCTCTGACACCGGAATTGCAGTGTAATTATACTGCAGGAAAAAGTGCTTCTGATTCAGCATTGATTATAGATGCCATGGATATTCTTTATTCCGGCAAAGTCAGCGGTTTCTGTCTGGTGTCGTCAGACAGTGATTTTACCAAACTTGCCATGCGCTTAAAGGAAGCTGGTATGATGGTAATCGGAATGGGAGAAGAGAAGACACCGAAGTCCTTTGTAAATGCCTGTGAGAATTTCAAGTATCTTGATTTACTTTATAATAAGGAAGAAGCAGAGGAAAAACAGCGCACAGCCACCACAAGAAGAAATACGAATGCATCTTCGGAAAAGGATGCCGGGGACAATGACAACCTTCCGAAGCTTTCGGATATTGAAAAGGAGGTAATCTCCATTATCCGGAGCAATGCAGAGGAAAATGGCTGGATTAATATTTCTGAGCTTGGAATCAATCTGAGCAAACGTATTCCGGGCTTTGACCCACGAAATTACCAGTGTAGTAAACTTTCTACCTTCTTAAAGAAGTTTAGGAGCATTGAATTAAACCCGATTGAGAATCCACACAATAAGCTGTTGAAGGTTGTGTATGCAAAAATAAAAGAGTAGAAAAGAATGTAAAAGCTTCTTTTTCCAGAGTTGTATTTGGCTGGCGAAAGAAGCTTTTTACATAATATTTTTAAAGCGTAGATACATGCTGTAACTAAAATCTGGTTATAAGCAAAAAAACAGGAAGCCTTGATTTATCAGGCTTCCCGCTCCATTAAATAATGCGGAAGATGGGACTTGAACCCATTGCCCCACAAACCAACCGAATAACAGAAAGGCTTTCAGTGTACTTCTATCGTAACGTGTTCAAAAAGGTGTTCAACTTCACAAACTGGAAGTTAACCAATTCATTGTCTTGAAATATTAATTGCACTCTATTCAATCAACATATCAGATATTGATATCCTTCCATTTTCACCGAAATCATTCTCTGTCTTTTCAAAATCATAAATCAAAAGTTCAGGTTTATTTCTAACACATTCTTTTATACACTGCCCCGATTTTCCAAGGACCATTGTCGGAGCCGTTTGAAATGGTGAAATAGCATTTACAGAAATAGTGGTAGTAACATTTTCAACTGCTCGAGTTTGTAAGTGTCCTTTAATCATGTTATATCTTTCGTTATCATCTATATCTGCTACATCATAAAATAGAACTAGATTTATATCTGTATTTCTTTTGTATAGTTCTCGAAAGAATTCAGGAAATCTGATTTCAAAACAAATTCTTATTCCAAATTTTATCCCTTCCATTTCAAATATTCCATTATTACTGCCTTTTGTGAAATTATCCTTATCCCATCCCCACAAGGCACGCTTATCATAGAACTCAATTTGACTATTAGGCTGAAACAACATTGCTCTATTGTATATTTCTTTTTCTTTAAATATAGTTCCAATAATAAATGAAATGTCATTTTTGTTAGCTATTGATTGAAGTTTATCACACATTATCTGAACAAGATTAAAATCAACACATGACGCATTAGATATATTTCTCGGAGGATACCCTGTTAATGAACATTCTGGAAATATAAGCAACTGAACCTTTTCAGTTTTTGCGATATATATTGCTTTTTCTATTTCTTTATAATTCTCACTAATATTTCCAGATACAGCAAATTGATACGCAGCAATTCTCATTTAACAATCATCTTCTCTCTACAAATAACAATTTATAGAGCAAGTATACACTAATGATGTTCTATTTGCTAGATGAATTTCAAACTGATACATTATCGTAAGTTTGCTTTGTGCAAATTGCACAAAGACAATTCACAGCATTAACGATTTTTAATAAAATGATGATTTCTATATTCATTAAAAAAAAATTATTGCACTCTATTATTTCGAGAACCAACTCGACTATTTGATTTCCAACTTAAAATTTTCGTTTTCTTTTGCTAATAGACTACTCAATTTTAGTACCATATAATATTAGCATTGCAAGCTTGTTAGAGAAATTAATAAACATTTTTTATATCATTTGTGAGGTGATAATATTGAAAAAAACTATATATTCCGCAATGAAAAATTACGTCGAAATGATGCATTCATAAAAAATGAAATTTTAAAAATTGATGTGCCAACTTTAAAAACTTGGTATCTTAATAAAATTACACAATATAATTTGACTGCACGTCAGTTTAAAGAAATGAAGTCATTGTTGAATATGCTTTTTGATTATGCTATTGAAAAGAAAATTTGTACCCAAAATATATCACGTTTAATTCGTAATATATCACGAAAAAAATTTTCTGTTAACCCTACAAAAGCTGTAACTGAACAAGTATTTGTCAATGACGAAGAAACACGACTTATAGAATTAGCAATAAAGCAATACTATAAAACAAAAAATACAGCTTACTTAGCAGTGTGCTTAAACTTCGCATTAGCTTTACGAGTCGGAGAAGTTGTAGCTTTAAAGGTTTCTGATTTTGAAGAAGATACAGTACATATTCAAAGACAAGAAATTAAAGTATATGAAAAACTGTCGAATGGGAAAATCAGAAGAAATGGATATGAAATTTCTCCATATCTAAAAAGTATAAATTCGGATAGAGAACTTTATTTGATAAAAGAAGCAAAAGTATTCTTTTCAATGATTGTTCAAGCAAACCAAATGCGTGGTTTTAAATCTGAATATTTGATGCTTACGAAAGATGGAACTAGAATGAACAATGATGCAATCAATAATGTACTGCGAAGATTAAATCGTATGTTAAAAACACCACAAAAGGGAAATCATAGCATTCGCAAAACTTGCATTTCTAACATGGGAGCATCTAAAGTTCTTACAGATGAAGAAATCAGAATGTTTGCTGGACATAAAGATTTTTCTACAACTGCCAAACATTATATGTATGTCACTGATACTATGGACAATCGTTCCAGTGCCTACGAAACAGCTATCGGTAGCAAGATGAATAACGTGTTCAACAGTGTTCAGACATTATAATAACAAAAAATAAGGAAACCTCTATAATAAAGGTTTCCTCATCTTTTCATTGAATGCGGAAGATGGGACTTGAACCCACACAAGCGCAATGCTTACAAGATCCTTAGTCTTGCTCGTCTGCCAGTTCCGACACTTCCGCATACCGTATGAACTTACGTCTCATGACGACTTGTAAATAGTAACAAATTCCGGGACAATTGTCAATGCCTATTTTTAACTTTTTTCGATTTTTGTCAATTTTATATATTTTTTCAAAAAAATCTTTATCGCATGATATCGGATTAAATCTGGCAGACTTGCCGCATCCCTTTGCTTTGGCAATATCATTTAATATGTCATCTTCCATCTCACCATCTGACGGCAACGGAATATTATAGTATAAAAGCTGCTCTCTTATAAAAGCCCTCTGAGCTTTCTGTGTTATAACATTATATCCTGTATATTCTCCAGCATTCTTTAGCATCATAAAAAATACAGAATGAAATGTTCCAAATGTCACATCGTCATATAACTCTGCATTATCATGCACATCTGATTCTGATGCCAGTTTTAAAAAACGTTCTTTCATCTGGAGTGCTGCCATCCTTGTAAATGTTATTACAAGGATATTCTCAGGATTAACTTTGCAATTGTCAATCATATTGAGTATTCTGTTTGTGACAACTGTAGTCTTACCACTTCCCGGACCGGCAAGAATCATCGCAGGTCCCTCGAAGTGCTCCACCGCCCTTTGCTGTTCACTGTCAAGCAGTACATATCACCTCTTCAATAATA
>OOCM01001357.1_pt1 | contig 19619 bp, 15 predicted proteins | sample 1671111 | NCBI WGS metagenome assembly OOCM01 (sample SAMN06348123, study PRJEB24527) | human gut metagenome | biome: human gut; feature: ankylosing spondylitis patient; material: feces | host: Homo sapiens | place: China | collected 2015-10 | reverse complement strand
TCCTTGTTCCCCCCCCCGCCCCCTGCCCATCTCCCCCCGCCGTTCCTCCCCTCCCCTCCGCATTCCTCCCCCCCTCCCCTCTCCGCCCATACTTGAGCACCGGTTCTTTTAATGATAGGAGTACAGATTCCTTCATTCGGAAGGACTTTTTCACCAGCCACTTTTCGAGGGAGCATCCCATGTCTGCATATGAAGCTGTCATAGGCCTGGAAGTGCATGTGCATCTGGCCACTGCCAGCAAACTTTTCTGTTCCTGCCCCAACTCCTTCGGCGACGAGCCGAACACCAACGTCTGCGAAGTGTGCTCCGGCATGCCCGGCGTGCTGCCCGTGCTGAACCGCAAGGCCGTGGAATACGCCACGCGCATGGCTCTTGCCGTGCACGCCACCGTGAATCAGCGCTCCCAGTTCGCCCGCAAGAACTATTTCTATCCCGACATGCCCAAGGACTACCAGATCTCCCAGTTCGAGCTGCCCCTGTGCGAACACGGCTGGCTCGACATCACGGTGAACGGGCAGAGCCGCCGCATCGGCATCACGCGCATCCACATGGAGGACGACGCGGGCAAGAACATTCATCCGCAGGGCGAAAACGTGAGCTATGTGGACCTGAACCGCGCCGGCACTCCGCTCATCGAAATCGTGAGCGAACCCGACCTTCGCAGCGCCGAAGAGGCCGTGGCGTATCTTCGCAAGCTGCACGGCATGGTGGTGAGCCTCGGCATCAGCAACGGCAACATGGAAGAAGGCTGCTTCCGCTGCGACGCCAACGTGTCCATCCGTCCCCGCGGCGAAAAGAAGCTCGGCACCCGCACGGAGCTCAAGAACCTCAACTCCTTCCGCAACGTGCAGCGCGCCATCGAATTTGAAATCGCCCGTCAGTCCGACCTGCTCGACGACGGCGAGGAAGTCATTCAGGAAACCCGTCTCTACGACGCCGCGCGCAACCTCACCGCGCCCATGCGCAGCAAGGAAGACGCGCAGGATTACCGCTACTTCCCCGATCCCGATCTGCTGCCCGTGGTCATCACCGACGAGGAACTCGCCGAATGGGCCGCCACCCAGCCCGAACTTCCCGACGCCCGCACCGCGCGCTACATGAACGACTTCCAGCTGCCCGAGCAGGACGCCGAACAGCTCTGCACCGATCCGCATCTGGCCGTCTTCTTTGAAAAGGCCGCGGCGCTGTGCGGTCAGCCCAAGAAGGTCGCCAACGTCATGCTCGGCATGATGCTGCGCGAAATCAACCAGAAGAATCTCGATACCGCCGCGCTCGCCATTGCGCCCGAAGCGGTGGCCGAACTTGTGACCATCATGGGCAACGGCACCATTTCCGCCAAGATCGCCGCCGACATCTTCCCCGAACTCATGCAGGGCGGCATCATGCCCGCCGCGCTCGTGAAGGAACGCGGTCTCGTGCAGGTTTCCGACACCGGCGCCATCGACGCCGCCGTGCAGAAGGTGCTCGACGCCAATCCCGCCGAAGTGGAAGCCTACAAGGGCGGCAAGAAGAAGCTCATCAGCTTCTTCGTGGGTCAGGTCATGCGCGAAATGCGCGGCAAGGCCAATCCCGCGCTGGTCAACGAGGCTCTCGCCCGCCTGCTCGGCTGATTTTCCCTTCTCTCCGGAGCCCCCCGCTCCGGAGACGTTCCCCATCACGCCATCCCCCTACTGCCATGAGCAACAACGACCGGTACAACGATCACGGGCCGGACAGGCTCGACTTCGGCACCCCCGACGCCGGACGGAAGAAGGGTCTCTTCCGTCGCGCCAAGGATGCCGACGAAGACGACATCCTCACCCTGGATGATCCCGTCTCCTCTCCCAACAGGCCGAAGAAACCGAAAAAACGCGGCTTCTTCCGCAAGATTCTCTATTTCTTCTTCTCCCTCATGCTGATCGGCGCGCTCTGCGCCGCAGGCGGCGGCTACATGCTCTATCAGTGGGTGGCCGACGATCTGCCGAGCTTCAGCAAGATTGCCGACTACCGTCCTCCGCTCGTGACCACCGTGCTCGCCCGCGACGGCAGCGTGATCGGTCAGCTCTACCGCGAGCGGCGTTTTCTCGTCACGCTCGATCAGCTGCCCAAATTCGTGCCGCTCTCCTTCCTCGCCGTGGAAGACGATCAGTTCTACAATCATCCCGGCGTGGACATCAAAGCCATCATCCGCGCGGCCATAGCCAACTTCCAGCACGGCTCCACCAGGCAGGGCGGCAGCACCATCACCCAGCAGGTGGTCAAGCGTCTCATGCTCACCCCCGAAAAGAGCTATGAGCGCAAGCTCAAGGAAGCCATCCTCGCCTTCCGTCTGGAAAAGCAGCTCAGCAAGGACGACATCCTCACCCTCTACATCAACCAGATCTTCCTCGGCAACAACGCCTACGGCGTGGAAGCCGCAGCCCGCGTCTACTTCGCCAAGAACGCCAGAGATCTCACCATAGCCGAAGCCGCCCTCATCGCGGGTCTCGGCCAGTCGCCCTCGGCCTACAACCCCTACCGCAATCCCGAAGCCGCCGAAAACAGACAGCGTCATGTGCTGCGCCGTCTGCGCGACCTCGGCTGGATCAGCGACGCCGAATACGACGAGGCCATCAACCAGAAGCTCGAATACAAGGCCATGCAGTCCTCCAATCCCGACGGCGCATGGTATCTGGAAGAAGTCCGTCGTCAGCTCGTGGAAATGTTCTCCGAGGAAAACTGCAAAAGAAACGGCTACGACTTCGGCATTTACGGCGAAGACGCCGTGTACGAACTCGGCCTCACCGTGCACACCGCCATGGATCCCGTGCAGCAGAAGGCCGCCAACGACGGTCTGCGCCACGGCCTCGAAGATGCCGCCAAGCGTCACGGCTGGCTCGGCCCGGTGAAGCATCTCGAACCGTCCGAATACGCCGAATTCCTCAAGAAAAAAGGCTTCGAGCTCTCCGATCTCGACGACGACGGCTGGGCGCAGGCCCTCGTCACCGCCGTGAACAAGTCCGGCGCGGACGTTCTGCTCTCCGAAGAGCAGCGCGGCTATGTTCCCGTGTCCACCATGAACTGGGCCCGCAAGCCCAACAAGCGCGTGGCCGGTTCCGTGACCGCCACCGTGATCCGCGACGCCACCAAGGTGCTCAAGGTGGGCGACGTGATCTGGGTTTCCCGCGACAACTCCCCGAAAAAGAACGCCAAAAACGCCGCCTCCTCCAAGGTGATCGCCCTGCGCCTGCAGCAGTATCCCGACGTGCAGGGCGCCATGGTCTCCATCGAGCCGGAAAGCGGCGACGTGGTCGCCATGGTGGGCGGCTACGCCTTCGGCAGCGGCGGCTCGCAGTTCAACCGCGTTACGCAGGCCCAGCGTCAGCCCGGCTCCTCCTTCAAGCCCATCGTCTACTCCGCCGCCCTCGACAACGGCTTCACCCCGGCTTCCATGCTGCTCGATGCGCCCATCATCCTCATCGACAAGTGGACCAAGGAAGCCTGGCGTCCCCGCAACGACGACGGCAAGTTCGACGGTCCCATGCCCCTGTACCGCGCCCTCGCCCGCTCCCGCAACCTCTGCACCGTGCGCGTGGCCCAGCAGATGGGCATAGAACACGTCATCGCCCGCGCCAAGTCCCTCAGACTGGCCGCCGATTTCCCCGCCACGCTCGCCATCAGCCTCGGCGCCGTGGCCGTGTCGCCGCTCAACATGGCGCAGGCCTACACCGCCTTCGCCAACGCCGGCAAGGTCAGCTCGCCGCGCTTCATCACGAGCATTCAGGGCCCCTGGGGCAACACCATTTATGAATGCCCCTCCGAATCCGTGCAGGCCATCACCCCGCAGAACGCCTACGTCATGGCCAAGCTCCTCGAGGGCGTGGTCAACTTCGGCACCGGCGGCAAGGCCCGCGTGCTGGGTCGTCCCCTCGGCGGCAAAACCGGCACCACCAACGATGAAAACGACGCATGGTTCATCGGCGTGACGCCCTATCTCGTTACCGCCACCTACATAGGCTACGATCAGCTCCAGTCCATGGGCCGCGGTGAAACCGGCTCCGGCGCGGCGCTGCCCGCCTACCTCTACTACGCCAAGGAAGCCCTCAAGGCCTATCCGCCGGACGACTTCCCGAAGCCCGACGGCATCGTGTTCGCCGATGCGGGCGGCGGCGTGACCATGCCCTTCATCGAAGGCACCCAGCCCGGCACCGGCTACGGACTCAACGCCCTCGACGGCGGCCTTGATCCCGAAGCTGCGGCGCAGGCCGCCGAACAGGCGCAGCAGGGCGAGGATCTGCTCAAGGGAATGTTCTAACGATGCGGGGCGGCCGTGAAAACGTGCGGCTGCCCCGCCACTTTCCGGACGCGCCCGGAAAAAGACGCATCAACATAAAAAGGCTGGGGGGTCCCCCTTCCCGTCTTTTTGACCCGCCCGGTTCCCAGCCGCGGTGGCCGGGGCCATTCCCCACAGGCGGGTTTTTTTGAACTCTGCTTGCGGCACGCCGCAGGAGCACATAATGGAAAAACTGGAACGTGAAATCATGCAGGTGAGCAAGGAAATCGCGGTGAAGTTCATCGAATCGCAGCGCCTCTCGCCCAGCAATTTCGAGGAAATCTTCCCCTCCATCTACCGCGTGGTCATGGAAACCGCCCTGAAGGGTCGAGACGTGCTCGAGGGCGAAGGAGACGAATGATGAGCGATATCTCCGAACAGAAAAACGCGCAGCTCCCCGAAGCGCAGGCCGCTTCCGCGGAACGCGTCGACGCCTCCGACGCGGCCGAAACCGCGCAGACCGCCGAAACTGCCGCTGCGGCGACGGATGCGACGGATGTGACGGTCGCGGAGGGTACGGCGGTCGCGACTCCCGCGGCGGAAACGGAACATCGCGAAGACGGCGCTTCTTCTGAACGCGCCGAAAGCGCGCAGGCCGCAACTGAAGAAAAGGTCGAGGCCGCTTCCAGCTCTTCCGAAGCCTCCATGCAGCGCGAAGACGGCGCGGAAAAGGCCTCTGCGGGCGAAACGTCCGGCGCGTCCGACAGCGCCTCCGCCGACGCGCATACCCGCAACGTGTCCGAAATGTTCGGCCGCATGACGCCGTGGTACGATCTGCAGAACCGCGTGTTCAGCCTCTTCATGGACTGCTGGTGGCGTCACAATCTGGTGAAGTCCGTGGTGCCCGGCCCCACGGGCACGGTCATCGACATGGCCTCGGGCACGCTGGACGTTGCGCTTGCGCTCATCCGCCGCTATCCCGAACTGCACGTCTACGCCACGGACATCTGCGAGCCCATGCTCCGCTACGGCGAAGAACACAAGATCCGCGCAGGCGAGCGCACCCGCATCACCACCATGGTGGCCGACGCCCGTCACATGCCCCTGCCCGACGGCTGCGCCGACGCCGTGACCATCGCCTTCGGCATCCGCAACGTGCGTCCCCGCATGGAGGCCCTGCGTGAAATGCATCGCCTGCTCGTGCCCGGCGGCCGCGCCTGCATTCTGGAATTCGCGCCCGTGTCCACGCCGCTGTTCGGTCCGGCCTATCACTGGTACCTGCGCCGCATCATGCCGAAGCTCGCAGGGCTTGTGAGCCGTTCCACCTCGGCCTACGACTACTTTGCCGACACCATTGAGAATTTCCCGAAACCCGCGGCGTTCAGCGAAGAGCTTCGCGAAGCGGGCTTCGCCTTTGTTCAGCACATTCCCTTCACGCTGGGCGTGGCCAACCTGCACATCGCCGTGCGCGGCTAGCGCGCGTCCTTTTTCCGGAGTCTTCCCATGTCACTGAGTTTAGGAATCGTCGGACTGCCCAACGTGGGCAAGTCCACCCTGTTCAACGCGCTCACCAAGGCCCAGAACGCCGAAGCCGCGAACTATCCCTTCTGCACCATCGAACCCAACAAGGCCACCGTGGCCGTGCCGGACAGGCGCGTGGATGCGCTGACCGAGCTTGTGAAGCCCGCCAAGACCATTTATGCCACCGTGGACTTCGTGGACATCGCCGGTCTTGTGCGCGGCGCGAGCAAGGGCGAAGGTCTCGGCAACCAGTTCCTGGCCAACATCCGCGAATGCGCGGCCATCGTGGAAGTGGTGCGCTGCTTCGACGATGAAAACATCGCCCATGTGGACGGCAGCGTGGATCCGCTGCGCGACGTGGACACCATTGAAACCGAACTTCTGCTCGCCGACCTCGAAAGCGCGGAAAAGCGCCTCGACAGCCTGAAGAAGAAGGCCAAGTTCGACAAGGAAATGCAGAAGGCCCAGCCCGTGCTCGAAGCGCTCGTGGCCCATCTTGGCGAAGGCAAGCCCGCCTCCACCTTCGAGGTGCCGGAACTCAACGAACCCTTCCATCAGGTCTGGCGCGAGCTTTCCCTGCTCACGGCCAAGAAGTTCATCTACTGCGCCAACGTGGATGAGGACGGCATCAGCGAAGACAACGATCATGTGAAGGCGCTGCGCAACCTTGCCGCCTCCCGCGGCTGCGAAATGGTCAAGATCTGCGCCCGCCTCGAAGAAGAACTGCAGGGCCTTTCCGACGCCGAACAGGCCGAAATGCTGGAATCCTACGGCATCACGGAAAGCGGCCTTGAGAACATCATCCGCACGGGCTACCACACCCTCGGCCTTGCGAGCTTCCTCACGGCCGGTCCCAAGGAAGTGCGCGCCTGGACCTTCCGTCAGGGCTGGAAGGCTCCGCAGACCGCGGGCGTCATTCATACCGACTTTGAAAAGGGCTTCATCCGCGCCGAAGTCATCAGCTACGAAGACTACATGAAGTACAAGTCCGAAGCCGCCTGCCGCGCCGCCGGCGTGCTGCGCGTGGAAGGCAAGGACTATGTGGTCAAGGACGGCGACATGATGAACTTCCTCTTCAACGTGTAAGACCTTCTCTTCAACGCGCAGGCTTTCTGATCGACACATAACACTTCAGAAGCCTTGCTTTTTCTGTCCGCGTGCGCTTTTTCGGCGTGCGCGGACTTTTTTTGTCCCTTGCGTGGGGGGGCTGGCAGGGCGTGAGGGGGCGTGGGGTATGGGGCGGAGGGGGAGAAACTGGACGGGAAACGAAAAGGAGCAAAGGAGAACGGGCGGGACGACGGAGTGATGGGCGTGAGGGAAAAACGCGGGGAGCAGCGCGGAAGGCGTGCAACCGAAAAAGAACCACGATGGGAAGGAAAGAAGGACCTCAGGGGAGGTACAGGCGGGAGCAAGGGCCGGAAATTTCATAACGCCCGGCGCCTTCTCACAGGCGAATGCGATGCGGGCGGGACGACATCCTCCGCTCCCCCATCCGCGCCGGAACCTGCCGAAAAAGCAACAAAGGGGAGACATGGGGGAGATAAACGTGAGCGTCGCGCAACGGTGCGCGGAATGCGCAAGTGTGCATGGGAGAGCGGCGGTGCAGGCGTGCTGATCCTGCCCATCACGCAGCCGCGGGAGGCGACAAGATTGCGCAGCGCCTTCCCATGATCGTTGTCTGAGGAAGGCTTGCGGAGGCTGAGGGAACGGAGAGGCTTGGGGCGTGGGGGGGGGCGAAGGGCTGTGCGGAATGCGTGAATGCAAAAATGCGGGAATGCAGGGAAAAGTTCCGGAGAGTAAGGGAACACGAGGGAGTTTCGCTTCAAAAGGCGTTGCCTTACGCGAACTCTTCCCGCCCCATCCCTTGAGCGACGTGATAATTCTGCGACAGTCTTTGACCGTCCGCCGCTTTTCCGATACAAAATATCCGTAGTGTCGCCGCCGGATCTGAAGCAGGCGGCCTTCCTTCCGAATCACAGCAAAGGAGCGCCGAACCGGCGTGTACCGCTTCCGACGCGTTCCGATTATTCAAGCAAGGAGTCCTGTATGAAAACCTTTCTCGGCATCTGTGGAAGTCTGCGCCCCGCCTCCCGCAACATGGGGCTTCTGCGCTGCGCCGCGGGCGTTCTGCCTGCGGACTGTCGTCTGGACATTGCCGATCTGTCGGCGTTTCCCTTCTATGTCGAAAGCATGGAAACGCCATCCTGCGTCCTTGCGTTCATCGAAAAGGTGAAGCAGGCCGACGCTCTTGTGCTGGCCGTGCCGGAATACAACTATTCCGTGGCTCCGGCGCTGAAAAACGCTCTGGACTGGGCCTCCCGCGCGCCGGGAACCGTGCTGGCGGGAAAACACGCGGCCATCATGGGCGCAGGCGGCGGCATGGGCACCTCCCGCGCGCAGTATCACCTGCGGCAGACCTGCGTTTACCTCGACATCCGCGCGCTGAACAAGCCGGAAGTCTTCTCCAACGCCTTTTCCGCCGCCTTCACCGCTGAAGGCGACGTAGCCGACACCGACGAAGGCCGGAAGCTGCGCGAAAACGTCCGCTCCCTCATGGCCGCCCTGAACGACAGCCTGCAGGCGTAGGCCGAAAAAACAGCGGCACGGCGCGCGGTAAAAAAAATCCCCCGGCCGAGATCGGGGGAAAACATGACCGAGCGTCCCGAAAGGCACGGCAGGCAGGGCGACAAGCTCCAAAGAGCAAAAGTGCGTCCGCCAGATTACGCCGTCTCTTCCGGGACGACTCGTTATCAGTTCAGAAGCTGCTGTCCGGCGCGGACGGCCTCCTCTTCCAGCACGGCCTTGCGTTCCGGAGTAATGGAAAGAGCGGAGGCAAGCGCGTCGAGATAGCTGCGTTCCATGAAGTGGTCCACGTCCACGATGAGGCAGGAGAGGCGGTACAGATCCTCGCCCTGCTCAGGCGAACGCACGCCCGCGGCAAGAAGCGCAGGATTGATGGGCTCGTTCATGAGACCGGACGTCAGAGACGAAACGTCGCGACCGGGGAACATCTGTTCCACAAGGCGGGAAATGCGTCCCTGCTCAACGGCGTCGATATGGCCGTCGGCGCGGGCGGTGTAGACCATGGCGCGCAGAAGCAGCACGGCCGTTTCATCGAGCTGCGGCGCCGTCTGCACGGGCTGCACGGTCTGCGGCGCGGAAGGCGCGGGGAAGGACGGCGAAGACGCGGCGGGAGCCTGCTGCTCCGTACGGGCGCTGCTCCATTTCTGATAGAAGTTCCAGGCCACGGCGCCCGCGCCCACCAGCGCGGCATCCTTGAGCACGCTCTTCGAGGCAAAGCTGCCGATGAGCGCGCCCAGCGCTCCGGCGCCGAGAAGTCCGCCCATGCCGCCGGGCGCGGAAGAAGCGATATCCGAAGCGGTGCTTTTTGCCTTTCCGGCAAAAGAGTCGATGGCGGAACGAAGGTCGGGAGAGTTGAGAATATCAAAAAGGGACATGGTCATCTCCTTGCGTAGTGTCGTTTGTCGGAACTTCGTACTCTACAGATACGGCATCCGTCCCCGAAGTCAACGGCAGAAGTCTTGCGTTTTCTTTCGTTGTCTTTCTTGACGCGCATCCACTCGTAAACACTGAATAATTCCAACCGAAAAAACAACGGCGGCCCGTTCGCGCACGGGCAGAACGTTCCCTCCGCCGCCCTGCGCCTGCAGAAGTTCAGCGCTCGAAGCCCCCCGCCGCATCTTCCGGTTCCGCGCCCTCCTCGCTGCCGATCCGCGCCTCTCCCGGCCCGCCCAGCTGTCTCGCCTCCGTTCCGGCCTAGATGTACGGACTCAGCAGCCAGCAGAGCGAATCAAAAAGCCGTGACGGCAGGGAAAGGGCCGCGTAGTCCGACGGAAACATCCGGCGGGAACGGGAAAGCACCTCGTCCGCGTAGTCGGAAAGCTGCTTCTGGAAGGCTGGATCATCCGCCTCCACGTTCAGCTCGAAGTTCAGAAACAGGCTGCGCGGATCAAGATTGGCCGAACCGAACAGCGCATACCAGTCGTCCACGAGGAGCAGCTTGGTATGCGCAAAGGGCGGCGGCTGATACCAGATGCGCACCCCGGCATAGGCCAGCCGCTCCTGATATCGGCGCGAGGCATGGTGCACATAAAAAAGATTGTTCTTTTCCGGCAGGATGACATCCACCTTCACGCCGCGCCGCACGGCGGAAGAAAGCGCCCCCGAAAGCTCGCGCGGAGGAATGAAGTACGGCGTGAATATGACTACCCGGCGTCTGGCCGCGGAAATCACGCCGCAGAGCAGCGCCGAAATGCTTTCCCTGTCGCGTCCCAGTCCGTCGAAGACCAGACGGCAGCGCGTACGGCCCGTTTCTTCGGCTTCCTCCACCGAGGGCGGCGTGGGCAGCCTGGTCACGAAGGCCCAGTCCATGAGAAAGGCCTCCTGCAGACGCGCGGCCACAGGGCCCGTGCAGCGGAAATGAATGTCCTGCACGCGTCCGCGCCGCTGAAGCGTGACCAGATGATGATCGCCGATGTTCATGCCGCCGGTGAAGGCTACCCTTCCGTCGCAGGCAAGCACCTTTCTGTGGGTGCGCAGGTTGACGGCAAACATGGGCGGCCAGAGCCGCGGCGGCAGAAAGGAACGCACCTTCACGCCCTTCTCGCCCAGTCTGCGCCAGGGCTTGCGCAGGGAATAGATCATGCCGCCGAGGCCGTCCACAATGAGACGCACGTCCACGCCGCGCGCGGCCGCCTCGCCGAGAGCCTCGGCAAAGGCGCGTCCCGTCTCGTCGCCGCGGAAAATATAGGTGGACAGGCAGACCATGCGCTTTGCCCCGCGTATGGCCTCAAGCATGGCGGGATAGGCTTCCTCGCCGTTTTTCAGAAGCTCGATGCTGTTGCCCCGCATCATGGGGCGGCCCGTGATGGTAAGACCCACGCGGGCGCCTTCCCGAAGTTCGGGAGCGTCGCAGTTCTCCTCGGCCTTCAGACGCCGATCCAGCACCCTGTCCGAGGAGGCCTGTCGTCTGGCGGCTTCGGCAAGCAGACGACCGGCCAGACTGTCGGCCCGGCTGATGCCGAACAGCGAATAGGCAAGGCTTCCCAGAAAGGGCAGCAGCATGATGCACGCCACCCAGGCCAGCGCCGATTGCGAGTCCTTCTTGTGCAGCAGCGCGTGCACGCTGCATGTCACGGCCCATGCAAAGCCCAGAACGGCGCCCAGCGCCACGAAAAGGAGCGTCAGCGATTCCATAGTCTTCCTTCCGCGCAGCCGGAATCCGTTTCCGGAAAAAAGACCACAGAACGGCATCCCCGAACAAAATAGAGCGCCGTTCCCTTGCCGGACGCCCGAAACGGACCGGAAGGCAAGGCCGCCCGGCAAAACAGGACGGCAACGCATGAGCGTTGCGTTTTCCCGCCGGCGCTTCAACCGACTCTTCAACCGACTCTTCGATCGACGCTTCGATCGACGCTTCGATCGTAGCTTCAACCGGCGCTTCAACCCGCCGGAGCAGCGCTCTTTTCTTTTTCCGGATTTTCCTCTATGCTTGCGCGTACCCTGTTCCTATAACACCACTTTTCAGGAAATACCATGATACGCATAGACCCCGTCCGCTGCATCCGCTGCGGCCTGTGCACCCGCGTGTGCGCCCCCCGCTGCCTTCATCTCACCGACAACGGCGTCGTGTTCCGCCACGAGGACCGCTGCATGCAGTGCGGTCACTGCACGGCCGTATGTCCGAAGGCCGCCGTGGCGCTGAACGACGTCGATCCCGACACGCTGACGCCCGTCGGCGCGCTGCCCGGCATTCAGGAACTGGAATCGCTCATCCGCAGCCGTCGTTCCATACGCCTGTTCAAGGACGACGCCGTGCCCGAAGACCTCATCCTGCGCGCGCTCGACACGGCCCGCTACGCCCCCACGGGCAAGAATCTGGAAAACGTGAGCTGGCTCGTCATCGACGGTCGCGACGCCCTGCGCCGCGTGTCCGACGCCGTGATCGACCTGTTCCGCACCGACAGCCGCACCGCGCCTCTGGCCTTTTCCCACGACAGAGGCGGAGATCCCATATTCCGCGGCGCGCCCTGCGCGGTGTTCGCCTGCGCCAGCGGCGAGTACGATCTCGACATCGTGAACTGCTCCATCGCCGTGACCACCCTTGATCTCATGCTGCCCGCCCTCGGACTCGGCGGCTGCTGGGCCGGCTACGCCATGCGCGCCGCCGCCATGAGCGAAAAGGTGGTCGAAGCCATGAACGTGGAAAAGGGATTGCGCCCCCTGGCCGGACTCATGATCGGCCTTCCGGCCGTACAGTACCGCCGCGAGCCTTCCCGCCGCGAGCTGCGCGTACGCACCGTGAAGGGAGAAAAGGCATGAACGAAACGCTCCGCTACATTCTCTGCGGACTTGCCATGGGAGCCGCCGACGTGGTGCCGGGCGTGTCCGGAGGCACCATCGCCTTCATCACCGGCATTTACGATCAGCTTCTGAACGGCATCAAGTCCTTCAACGCCCTCTTCTTCCGCCGATTCTTCACCGGCAGGTTCCGGGAAGCTCTCGCCGGGGTGCCGTGGCGTTTTCTGCTGCCGCTGCTTCTCGGCATAGGCACATCCATCTTCAGTCTGGCGCGGCTTACGCTCTATCTGCTGCACGCCTGGCCGGAAGCTTTGTGGGCCTTCTTCTTCGGACTCATCATCTCCTCCATTCTGCTCATGATGAAGGGACAGAGCATGAAGGCCTTCGACGTGCTGCTGCTCCTCGTGGGCGCAGTTGCGGCCTGGTTCGTCACCGGAGCCGAAGCCATGACGGCTACCCATGAGCTGCCGCGCATTTTCCTGGCGGGCTTCATCGCTCTGTGCGCCATGATTCTGCCGGGCATTTCCGGCTCGTTCATGCTTGTGGTCATGGGCCAGTACGCCTTCATGCTCTCCGCCGTGGTGCAGCTCAACCTGCCGGTGCTGCTGACCTTCATGGCGGGCGGCGCATGCGGACTCATGAGCTTCAGCCGGGTGCTTTCGGCCTGCTTCCGCCGCTTCCCCTCGCAGACCAACGCCGTGCTCATCGGCTTCATGGCCGGATCCCTGCGCACGGTCTGGCCCTGGCATGAGGGAACCATGCCTGTTCCGCCTTCCGCGCTGGACGGCACGGTACTTCTTGCCGCCGTCACCTGCCTGTGCGGCATTGCCCTGCCCCTTGCGGTGCAGCGCATCGCGCAGGCGGCCGCCCGGAAGAATACCGCCTGACGCTTCGTTTTCCCCGCGGCAACGCGCCGCGCAACAGCAAAGCAAAAGGCCGGGCCGAAACGCCCGGCTTTTTCGTACCGGAAAAGAAACGGGGCGGAAAGCGGAAGACGTGAGCCTGAGAGGCCGGCTGAAGCGGCGAGCCCGGAGAGACCGACCGGGTGGAGACGCGAAGGCCGGATGCGCCCCCGGTTCGGCCGCGGGAACAAAGGGAGCAAAGCGGCCGCAGAGGCGGGACGCTCCGCAGCGGGCAGAATGAAGGAAGCGCCGATGAAACGAGGAGCAGGCGCAGGCCGGACGTGGGGCAGAAAAAAGAAGGCGTGGGGAGCGGAGGCCAGCGTGGATCCAGAGCGCAGAAGTCGACGCCCCCGAAGAGAAGCGGCGACGCGCACGGCGAAAAAGCAGGCCAAAGGCCGCACGCTGCAAAAAAACGGCTCGCCGGAGCCGGGGGGGCTTCGCCGCAGCAGACCGTGTCAACTATCCGTTCTTCCGATTCGTACCGACTTGACAATCGATACCCTTCCGAAGAAAATTTCGCCCTTTCCGAAATGAACACTCTTCCGTTCCCCCTGAGGGAGCGGCTTATTTTCTCGATGTGATCGCCATGAAAAGTCGCTTTTCCGAACTGCGTCCCGATCTTGCGGCCGACATCAAAACCGTGGCCGGAGCCTTCAGAATCCTTTTTCTGCTGGCGCTCGGCGTTGTCGTTCTTTTTCTCATCTTCCGCTGGGATGCCGCGTGCGAGCATCCCTTTGTCGAGGAAGGTCCCACCGAGATCTTCCAGACCCTGCTTCTTCTTGCCTGCACGAGCATCTTCTTCATCGAGGCCCGGCGCAGCGAGTCCATGCGCGGCGCCATGCTTCTTGCGGGCGGCTTTTTCGGCTGCATGCTCATCCGCGAGCAGGACTACTATCTCGACATGATTTCCCACGGCTGCTGGAAATGGCCCGCCATTGCGCTGGCGCTCTTCTGCACGGTCGCCGCCGCGCGCACGCCGCGCGCCACCCTTGCCGGTCTGGCCGCCCTCGTTCGGAAGCGTTCCTTTCCCATGCTGCTTACGGGTGTGGTCATCGTACTGGTGTATTCGCGACTTTTCGGCATGGGATCGCTGTGGAACGTGCTTCTGCCGGATGTGGACGGCCGCGTGGCCAAGAACGCCATTGAGGAATCCAGCGAGCTGCTCGGCTACCTGCTCATTTTCGCTTCGACGCTGCTGATGCGCTCCGGAAAATCATAATTCCCCGGCGTTCCGGCGGGTTCACGAAGCGGTGCGGAACGCTTTCGGATCCGGAATGGGGAGAGCGCTGTACCCGTCGGAAGCCGGGCAAAAAGCAGTGAACGCGACTGAAAAGCCGCCCCCCAGCGACGGCCTCTTCGTTGCGCGCCGGGCGGCAGGGCACTTCGGCTTATTCCCCTTCCCCTCTCGTCGCGTACCCGCAGACGATCACACGCCGCAAAGTCTCCGCGCGGCGTCGCCCCTCCACGCCGCCCGTTCCTCCCTTTCTCCCGCTCTTCCCCTTCCCGCGCCCGAACAAAGCCGCAGATGCCCCTCGGTACGATCCTCATCAGCGTTTCCCCTCCGCCACTCCGCATTCATGCGGAACGCAGCCGCTTCGCCCACAGGCAGGGACAAGGCTCTGTCGCTCTTCCGCGCGGTCAAGCACGCCTCGCGTCAGCCCCTCATGCCGCACCGGATCCGTATTCTCCTTGCCATTTTCTTTTCCCCTCCACGCCGCCCGTTCCTCACTTTCCCCCGCTCTTCCCGTTCCCCCCACCCGGCAGGTCATCCGGATTCAGGACACAAAAAAAGCACGTCAAACGACGTGCTTTTTTATTCCTTTGGTCAGATGCGGCTTTGGAGCGCAACTGGGCCGCAGCTCACCGAAGAAGCATGGGCGTTTCCGGCGGCAAAGTCGACCGGAAAGCGGCGGAGTCGAAGACTCCGGCAGGGCGCATCAATATAAAAGCCGAACCTGCGCCGCGGCAAAAGCCGCAGAGCTGCATGCGCTCCTTTCCCTGCAGGTTCAGGAACGCCCGCTTCGTCTTCAATCGGACACACCCGCAGACCGCATGACACGGAACCTGCGCAATGCGCACACGTCCGCGCCGTGCAGACTGCAGAAAAGGCCGTATTGCCGGAACTACTTCTTGACGGCCACCAGAACGTTGGAAGACTTGAACAGGGCCACGACGGTGCAGCCGCGTTCCAGACGCAGACGGTTCACGCCTTCGAGGGTGACGGTGGCATTGATTTCCATGCCGCTGGGGGTCTGGATGAGCACTTCGCCGTTGACGAAGCCGCGCACCAGCTTGATGACCTTGCCGGTGAACTGGTTGCGGCAGGAGAATTCATATTCATTGTCGTCGGCCACAAGCATGATCTCGGTCGCCTTAATCAGGGCAACGGCTTCCTTGCCTTCGGCAAGGGAGAGATTCTGGAAGCTGGCATGGGAAATCTGACCGTAGATCTTTTCTCCGGATTCGAGAGAAACTTCCACTTCGTCGGTAAGGGTTCCGGGAATGACAGCCGTGATCTTGCCGGGATAGGCATTGCGAGAGCTGGTTTTCATCATAATCTCCTGATAAATAAACGCTGATTCAGCGCATCTCCTCACGGCCCTGTGATATGGTGTACCCCGGATCAATCCGACCCGACGCCGTCATCCAACTTCCGTCTGGGAGGACACTGAAAAATCTGGTTCATCATAGTCAATAAGCCCCCGGCGCGCAAGTCCGGGAGCGGGTATTTTCAGTCCGTGGAGGCCTCTGCAGCAGGGTTTTCCGCGTCTTCCCCTTCCGAGAGCAGCGCAAGAAAGCCCGCCTCGTCCAGAACCGCGATGCCCGCCGCTCTGGCCTTGTCCAGCTTGGAGCCGGGCTTTTCGCCCGCCACAAGATAATCCAGCGACTTTGAAAAGCCCGACGCCACCACGGCGCCCGCCTCCTCCGCCATGCGCTGGAAGTCATCTCTCGGGCGCGACAGCGTGCCGGTGAAGAGCACCTTGCGTCCGGCAAGCGCTCCGGCCTTCTTTTCCGTGACGCCGCCCTTCGGCCACAGCCCCATGCTGCGGAAACGCGCAAGAAGCGCCCGGTTCGACTCGTTTTCAAAGAAGGCGCGTATGCTGCCCGCCACTTCCGGACCGATGTCGGGCAGGCGCATGAGCTCCTCGACGCCCGCGCTCTCAAGCTCGTCCATGTCGCTGAAGCGTTCGGCCAGCGTGCGGGCGGTCTGCTCGCCCACCTGACGTATGCCGAGCGCCGCAATGAAGCGCGTGAGCGTGGCCTTTTCCTTCGCCTGCAGGAGCGCGTCCACGAAATTGCCCGCCGAAACCTCGCCCATGCGCTCGTAGCTCATGAGTTCCTGCTTCGTCACCGTGAAAAGATCGGCCGGACTCTTCACCCTGCCCGACTCGATGAGCGCTTCCACCCACTTCGCGCCCACGCCGTCCACGTCGAGTCCCGCCTTGGACACGAAATGCACGATGCTGCGCATGATCACCGCCGGACAGGCCATGTTCAGACAGCGCCACGCCGCCTCGCCTTCCAGCCGTTTCGCCTCGGAACCGCATACCGGGCAGACGTGGGGAAATTCGTAGGGCTCAAGTCCCTCGGGTCTTTTTTCCAGCACCGGCCCCAGAACGTCGGGAATGACGTCGCCTGCGCGCTGGATGATGACCATGTCGTTCTCGCGAAGATCCAGACGCCGGATCTCGTCCTCGTTGTGCAGCGTGGCGCGACTCACCATCACGCCGCCGAGGCTTACCGGTTCCAGTTCCGCCACCGGGGTGAGCACGCCCGTGCGTCCCACCTGTATGGAAATCTTTTTAAGCCGCGTTTCCGCCCGGCGCGCCGTGAACTTCCAGGCCACGGCAAAACGCGGCGCGCGGGCCGTGAATCCCAGCGCCGCCTGCGCCTCGCGGTCATCGAGCTTGTACACCACGCCGTCGATCTCAAAGGGCAGATCGTCGCGCACGGCTTCAAGGTGCCGGTAATAGTCGAGCGCATCCTCAAGACCACGGCACATTCTGCCTTCGGGAGGCGTGTCGAAGCCCCAGTCCCGAAGCTGCGCCATGAGCGCCGAATGCGTGGGAGGCGGCGTCATGCCCGGCGCGTCGAACACGCCGAGACTGTAGGACAGAAAACGAAGTCCGCGACTCGCCGTCACGTTGGTGTCGAGCTGACGGAGCGATCCTGCCGCCGCGTTGCGCGGATTGGCAAAGCGCTTCTGACCGAGCTCGGTCTGACGACGGTTCAGCGCCTCGAATTCCCTGCGGAACATGAGCACTTCGCCCCTTACCTCCACAAGGCGCGGGAACGGCCCCCGGCCCGCCAGACGAAGCGGCAGATTGCGCACCGTACGCATGGCCTCGGTGACCACTTCGCCCACCTCGCCGTCGCCGCGGGTGAGCGCCTGCACGAGCACGCCGTTTTCATAGCTCAGCTCGCAGGCCAGACCGTCCAGCTTGGGATCGGCCCACCAGGCATTCATCACGTCCGCCGAAGCTTCGGGCAGAGCGCGGGCGGCCCGCTGCACGAAGGCTTCCCACTCCTCCGGGGAAAACACGTTGTCGAGTCCGTACATGCGCTCGCGGTGAGGCCGCGTTTCCAGGTACGGCAGCACCGCGCCGCCCACGCGCCGCGTGGGGGAATCGAGCGTGCGCAGATCCGGAAAGCGTTCCTCGATCTCCTTCAGCTCGCGGAACAGCGCGTCGAAGGCCTCGTCGGTGATGACCGGCGCGTCCAGCTGATGATACAGGCGGTTGTGATGGTCGATCTCCTTGCGGAGCTTTGCCGCACGCGCGGCGGCGCGACCGTGTTCGTCCGGCGCGGGGGTGTCGAATAACGAAAGCTGATCCATGTTTTCCTGCCTCTGCAGCGTTTCTCGGCCGTGGCGGCCTTCTGCGGCATACTGCCACGACGGACGGCGGAGGGCAAGCGGACTCTCCGACGCATTTTCCGCCGTTTCTGAACAAAATCACGCCGCTGCGATGCGGAAGGGAACCTTGCGCCGCCCCGGATGAGCGGCGGAACGGATGCGGGTCGGGGGAAGAGGCGGCGGCACGAGCTCGCAAGGAGGGGCTTCCTGGAAAGGAGAGGTGGTGACGGAAAGAACGGCGGGAGCGGCGGTGGATACAGGGAGGGGAAGAGAGATGGGGGGAGGAAAACCGGACGGCGGGCCGGTCTCAGGCGGGAGGGGGGGGGGGGGGAAACTGCGCGGAAACTGCGCGGAAACGGATGGAAGGCGGCGAGTGCCCCGCCCTCGCCTGAGAGGTAGGACACACGGAGGGGGATGCAAAAGCAACGCCGGTGCGGGAACAACTTTAAGAAAGCCATGGAACGAAGGGCCCCCGGCTCTCACGCGCGCCCGACTCTCACGCACGCCCGGCTCTCGCGCTCCCCCGACAACGCCCTGCGCCCCAAGCAGGCGCACGGCACGCTTTCCCCGCGCCGGGGAAATCTCCGTGCGTTCGCCCATCCGCCCCGCGCCTTCCCCCTCCCCCTGAGCAGAGCCGATCAGGCTTTTTCCGCCGCCCGCCCTCTTGCGCCCAAAGGCATGCGTCCGTATAGTTCTTTCCGAACTTTTTCAAGGAGTCCGTATGTACGCGCTGCGCATGGAAACCACTGATCCGGCCTTCAATCTCGCGCTGGAAGAAACGCTGTTCAACACTCTTTCGCCGGAGAATCCCGGCATCTTTCTCATCTGGCGCAACGCGCCTTCGGTGATCGTGGGCTGCCATCAGAACACCGCCGAAGAAGTGAACGCCGCCTACTGCCGCGAGCACAACATTGCCGTGGTACGGCGTCCCACCGGGGGCGGCGCGGTGTATCACGATCTCGGCAACGTGAACTTCTCGTTCCTTGTGTGGACGGAAAAGAACCGTCTGGCGGGATTCGACGAATTCATGCGTCCCATGGTGGCCGCGCTTCAGGATCTCGGCATACGGGCCGAATACACGAGCCGCAACGACATCACGGTGGACGGCCGCAAGGTGGCGGGCACGGCGCAGCGCCGTTCTGGGCAGCGCATGCTGCATCACGGCTGCATGCTCGTGGATGTGGACACCTCGGTGCTTTCCGGCGCGCTGGCTGCGGATCCGGAAAAATTCCGGTCCAAGGGCGTGGCCTCGCACCGGGCGCGCGTGGCCAATCTGCGCGAATTTCTGCCGAAGGAGCTTTCCTTTGATCAGTGCATGGAAGCCGTGGTGGACTCCATGACGCGCCGCTGCGCAGAGAGCCGCCGGGACCTGCCCGCCTGGATCCGCAAGGAGGCGGAAGCGCTTGCCGAAAGCCGCTACAGAAGCTGGGACTGGAACTGGGGCCGCTCGCCGAGCTTTACGGAAAAGCGCCGTCGCCGCTTCGACTGGGGCAGGCTTGAGTGCCTGCTGGACGTGCGCGGCGGCATCATTTCCGGCTGCCGGATGTTCGGGGACTTCTTTGCCCTGAAGGACATGGCGGAGCTGGAAAAAGCCCTGTGCGGCCTGCGTGCGGACGCCGCCTCCATGCGCGAGGCGCTGAAGGACGTGCCCGTGGAAAGCTGGTTCTCCGGCGCAAGGCGCGAAGAGCTGCTCGCCTTTCTCTGCGGCGAATAAACGAGGAATAAACGCGGAACAAAGTCAGGACCGCCCCTTCAAGGGGCGGTTTGATTTGACCCTATAAGGGTCTGT
>OOCM01001340.1_pt1 | contig 19758 bp, 18 predicted proteins | sample 1671111 | NCBI WGS metagenome assembly OOCM01 (sample SAMN06348123, study PRJEB24527) | human gut metagenome | biome: human gut; feature: ankylosing spondylitis patient; material: feces | host: Homo sapiens | place: China | collected 2015-10 | reverse complement strand
TAGAACCGCACTTCTCGCGACCTTTTCCGCCTCCAGAGACCTTAAACCACAAATAAGCAGGGGCGAAGAAAACTCTCCGCCCCTGCTTCTTAATTACTGCACAACGCCAGAAGACAGGTCTTCCCGCCTCAGCCGATCTTCGGAACTACTCGCCGGAACAGTTCCAGCACCTTTTCGGCATTGGCCTGTGCCACGGCAAGAATGGCTTCCCAGGTTACGGAATCATCCACCTTCCAGGAATCATAGTCCGTGCTCATGGCAACAGCAGCATACGGAATGCCCAGTTCATTGGCCATGATCGCCTCCGTGGCGATGCTCATATTGATGATATCCGCCCCCCAGAGACGGAACATTCTGGATTCCGCTCTGGTGGAAAAACGCGGCCCTTCTATGGTGACGACGGTTCCGCCGTCATGAAAACGATAACCGAGAGTTCTGAGCTCTTCAGCCATCACTTTTCTCAGTCCGGCATCGAAGGGGTCGGCCATGGCCGTATGCACGGGATTCCCCGGCTCGAACGAGTCAAAAAAGCTCAAGGCTCTCGACCGGGTAAAATCAATGAACTGATCCGGCAGAATCAGGTCGCCGCGCTCGATCTCCTCCCGAAGCGATCCGACAGCCGTGCTGGCCAGCACATGAGTGCAGCCCGCCGACTTCAGCGCCCAGATGTTGGCGCGATAATTCACCTGCGTGGGAGGAATGGTATGCTGCCGCCCGTGCCTCGCAAGAAGAACAACGGGTACTCCGGCAATGAACCCTTCCCGCAGCGAACTGGAGGGATCGCCGTAGGGCGTGCTTTCCGTGATGTCTCGAACGATCTCAAAAAGAGAAGGATCATCCAGTCCGCTGCCGCCGATAATGCCGATTTTGCTGCTCATGCTCGTTCATCCCGTCGCTGTTGTCTGCCCGACTCCGTCAAAAGCCGGAGATCGCGTCTATTATATTATGATATAAGAAGGCTATGTCTCTCTCAGGCGGCTGTGCCCCGCAAGACAGACATCTCCCCGTATCGACCGTTGTTCCGCGTATCCGCCGAGCGGCGATCAGCAGGGAATGTATCCCTGCGACAGCATGTACAGAAGGTCCCGCATATGATCGACATCGGGAGCGTACATGATGAATCCGTCGGGATGCCCGGTCATGGCGATGACGCCGTCTGCCGGATGCTGCCGCACAAGCTCGGCAACGCTGCGTGCCATGTCGGGCGTTCCGAAGACCGCTTCGGGAGCCGTGGCAGGAGCCTTTCCCGCCATGAGCTGACCGTACAGTCCGGCATGGTGAAGATGAATGACGCATCCCGTCACGGAAGAAGCTTCATAGACAGCCGCGTGCGTCATGGACTCGGAGCTGGCCTGGGCCGGACCCGACGACCAGACGGTATTGGTGTCGATGTCGCAACGGGTGACGAGGCAGTAGCCCTCACGGCCCAGCACCGGAATATGTCCCGTCGCGGTGGCCGTCACCACAAATCCATTATCAGCCCGCAGGGAAAGATTTCCATATCCGACGCCGTTTTCCAGCACGCCCACAAGCCCCGCTTTGACCAGGTCGGAACGCAGTTCGTTCAGAGCCTCCCAGGCGGGATGCTCCGGCGCCGGACCGGGTTCATGCACACAGCGGAACTTGATGTATCCTTCTTCTCTGTTCACTTTTTCCTCACGCATGTTCCGGATACAGTGAAAGAATCCCCTGCTCCGAAGCTTCGCACACGCCTCTCTCCGTTATGAGTCCGGTGATGAGACGTGCCGGAGTTACGTCGAAAGCCCAGTTCCGGGCCGGCGTATCCTGCGGGCAGATGAGCACGCTTTCCGCCTCTCCCGCTTCCGAAAGACCGTTCATGCGGCGAACCTCGTCCGCTCCCCGCTCTTCTATGGGAATATCGCGTACGCCGTCGCGCAGGGAAAAATCGAACGTGGAGGACGGAAGCGCCACATAAAAGGGAATCCCGTTGTCGGCGGCGGCAAGAGCCTTGAGATATGTGCCGATCTTGTTGGCGGCATCGCCGCAGCGCGTCACGCGGTCGGCACCGGTAATGACCATGTCCACCATGCCGTGCTGCATGAGATGGCCGCCGGCATTGTCGACGATAAGATCATGGGGAACGCCGTGTCTACCGAGTTCCCAGGCGGTCAGGGCCGCGCCCTGATTGCGCGGACGCGTTTCATCCACCCACACATGCACGTCGATACCGGCATCAAAGGCCGCATAAACCGGAGACAGCGCGGAGCCGTAATCCACGAAGGCCAGCCACCCGGCATTGCAGTGCGTGAGAATGTTCACCGGGCGTCCGGGATGTCGGGCCGCCGCATCTGTAATAAGAGCAAGACCGTGCAGACCTATCAGGCGGCAGAACTCCGCATCCTCATCGGCAACGGCCTTCGCTTCGGCATGGGCGGCCCGTTCCGCGTCCTGGCCGGAAAGCCCTGCCATGGCCCTTTTCTGGCGCTCAAGCGCCCAGACCAGATTGGCGGCCGTTGGTCTTGTGAGGCGCAGCTCTTCCATGCTGCGCTCCATGAACGCCGTAAAATCTCCGGCCGGAGCCGTACGGGCCGCCACCCACACGCCCCACGCGGCAGCGGCGCCGATGAGTCCCGCCCCGCGGATCCACATCTCGCGAATGGCGCGGCACACGTCGTCCACGCTGCGCAGCGCACGAATGCGGAACTCGTGCGGCAGCGCCGTCTGGTCGATGATGTACAGCGTTTCCGCCTCGCCTTCGCCCTCCGTCCAGATGGTACGGTAATGCCTTCCATTCACATTCATGGCGAATCCCCTACTGAATGCGAAGCTCAAGTGCGTTGCGGTCCAGAGGAACCAGCGCCGCCTTGCCCTGCGTTTTCATATCAAAAACGATACGGGTCTTGTCGTCGTGATGTCCCACGCGCACCGCCCGTATAAGGCGATTGCTCGGCACCTTCGGCACCTGCACTTCCCAGTTTCCGGCAAGATCCAGCACGATGCGATCAGGATTCTCCAACGAAAAATAGTGACCGACCATCGGGGCGTTGCCCTGAAGAATCAGTTTGATCTGGCTGCCCTGCATGGCGAACCGGGCGGACGTCACCACTCTTTCATACTGAGGTTCGGCTTTTTCCGCCTTCTCCTCAGGCTTTTCCGCAGAAACCTCCCCGGACATGTCGGCCCGAACTTCGGCAAGAGCCTGACTCACGGGGCTGCCGCCAGAGGTCGCGCCGCCCTTCTGATCCGAAGCTTCCGGTTTTTCTTCCGCAGCAGCGGAAGTCTTCGGATCCTCGCCTTCTCCCCTGCTCTCCGCGGAAACGGAAACTACGGGCAGAGGATCGCTTCCGGCTGCGGCAGCGCTCTCTTCCTTCTGCGCGGGCTCAGAGGTCTTTCGGGCGACCTCATCGTCCTTTGCTTCAGGCTCGACCCGTGCCGTCGAAACGGCGTCACTCTTCTTTTCCGTCTGAGCCTGAGCAGGTTCGGACACCTTCGGGGCTGCCTCCTTTGAAACGGCTTCCGCCTCTTTTTCACTCTTCTCAGGGGCGGCGGCCTTCGGAGCTGCCACGGGCGCGGAGCTCTTCTTTTCCTGCGTCTTTACGACAGGCGCCGCCTCTTCCTTCGACGGAGTCTTCTTCTCCTCACCGACAACAGTCTCCGCTTTCCGCTCTACGGCAGAAGGTTCCTGAGCAGTCAGGTGTCCGGCTTCCGTTCTGTTTTCCTGATATTCCGTCAGGCCGACGAGTTTTCCCGATATTTCCGAACGTCCGGCCTCATAGCCGGAATCGTCCCTGAGCATAGTGGCAACGCCTACAGCGACGGCCAGCATGGCGCCGGCATAGACGAAAAGACGCACTGTTCTGTGCATATGATCCTCTCAAGCTTCAGGCATGAAGCGGTTTTCCTTCCTCTATAGCCGACATCACCGGGCAATGACAAGCAGGCCCGATCATGTGAAAAATTCTGCCACAGTGGACGCTCGGGCCTTTTTCCTATACACCCATTTCCATGCATGAACTTTCCCTTATGGCAAGCGTTATGGACATTGCGCAGGAAGAGCTGGCAAGGCACGGAGCCTCAAGACTCACCCTTCTGCGCATACGGCACGGTATTCTTGATCAGGTTCAGCCAGACGCCATGCACATGGCCTTCGAGGTCATGACCGCAGGAACTCCCCACGAAGGAGCGAAGCTGGAACTGGTGGAAGAGCCGCTTCGTCTCTGCTGCTGCCTGTGCGGGCACTCGTTCGCACCAGAGAGCAGAGACGCCATGTACGCGCCCTGCCCTGCCTGCGGCGAAACCGCTCCTTTCCGCGTTGCGGGAGGGGAAGGCATTTTTCTCGACCATCTGGAAGCGGAGTAACGCTGCGCTTCTTCCCTTATCCTGAACATTTCGAGGCATATCATGGAAATTCCCGTTGTCCGCAACGTACTGGAAGCCAATGACCGCATTGCCGCGCGCCTTCGCGCCGACTTCGCCCGTCGCGGCACTCTCGTGCTCAATCTCATCAGCTCCCCCGGTTCCGGCAAGACGTCCCTTCTGGAACGCACGCTGAACGACCTTTCGGGAGAATTCCGCATGGCCGTGATCGAAGGCGACCTTCAGACCGACAACGATGCCCGTCGCGTGGCGGCTTCCGGCGCGCAGGCCGTACAGATCAATACCGAAGGCGGATGCCATCTCAACAGCAGCATGGTCAGCGAAGCCCTGCAGTCGCTCGACTGCGAAGGTCTTGACATTCTCTTTATCGAAAACGTGGGCAACCTTGTCTGCCCCACGGAATTCGACTGCGGGGAAGATGCCAAGATCGCGCTGCTCAGCGTGACGGAAGGCGACGACAAGCCGCAGAAGTATCCGTATCTGTTCCACAAGGCCAGGGCCATGGTCCTCAACAAGATCGACCTGCTCCCCTATGTGGACTTCGACGTGCAGAAGGCCCGCGCCCATGCGCGTGCGCTGAACGCCGACCTTGCCGTCATGGAAGTTTCCTGCCGCAGCCGCGAAGGCCTCGATGCCTGGTACGACTGGCTGCGTGCCGCAAGAAAAGCCAAGAAAGAAGCCGCCCATGAGTGAGACTCCCGCCTGCTGCCGTCTTCCCGAAGACTCTCCCTTCCGCACCTATGAGGACGTGATCCGTCATCTGGATTCGCTGGGCCTTTTCCACATGGACATGGGGCTGGACCGCATGAAGCGCGCCCTGCACACGCTCGGCCTCGACAAGTTCCGCTGCCCGGCCGTGCAGATCGTCGGCACCAACGGTAAGGGTTCGACGTCGGTCTTTCTGCAGTCCATAGCCATGGCCCACGGTCTGAACGCCGGACTGTACACCTCGCCTCATTTCGTCTGGCCTGAGGAACGCATACGGCAGAATCACACCATGCTTCCCCGGCGCGTCTGGCCCGCCCTTGCCTCTGAAGCCGTGCAGGCCGAAAAGGATCTCACCTACTTCGAGCTGCTCACCGTGATGGCGGCTTCCGCATTTCAGACCAGCGAAAGCGACCTCATGATCTTCGAGGCCGGACTCGGCGGCCGTTACGACGCCACGACGGCACTGCCTGTGGACATGGTGTGCTTTGTTCCCATAGGCATGGATCACATGAACGTGCTCGGCGACACTCTCGCCGCCATTGCCGACGACAAGTCCGATGCCCTGCGCGCAGGCGTATCCGTGGCCGTCAGCGCTCCGCAGGAGGAAGAGGTCCGGAACATTCTGCGCAGCAAGGCCGATGAACACGGCATAGCCCTGTGCAGCGCCCCCTCTTCCAGAGGATGCGACGGCAACAGGTCCGGCATGGCCCTGTGGGAAGACCTTCCCGACGACCTCAAGGAATGTGCCGTTCTGCCGGAAGACGTTGAGCTCGGTCTGCACGGACCGCATCAGCGCATGAATGCCCAGACCGCCGTACTGGCCTGGGTCATGCTCTGCCGCCTCCACAACTGGAAAACCGACAGGCGTACCATCGCCCTCGGCCTGCGCCGCGCCTTCATTCCCGGCAGGCTGCAGTTCGTGCCCGCAGGAAAGACGCATCCCGCCATGTGGCTGGACGGCGCGCACAATCCTCACGGCATGACGGCGCTTCTCAAAGCCGTTGACCAGATGCATGAAGAAGAGCGCCCCGGCGCCGTCGTCTTTTCCTGCCTTGCCGACAAGCAGCCGGAAAAGCTCACGCAGCTTGTGCTCCAGCTCTCCGGAAACGTTCCGCTTTTCGTCCCCGCCATCAAGGATAATCCGAGAGCGGCGTCGGCCGACGATCTGGCGGCGCTGCTCGGAAGCCGTGCCGCGGCTGCGGACTCGCTGGAATACGCCATACGCCATGCGCAGGCGGCTGCGGGAGAAAAGCCCGTGCTTGTCTGCGGATCGCTCTATCTTCTTTCGGAAGTCTTTGAAATGTGGCCCTCGCTGCTCGAACCGGCAAGACAGGCCATCTGAACGACGGGCCCGAGCCGCCCTCAAGACAAGTCCCGACGCGCTGCCGTCGGAACGGGAGATGCCATGTCGTCACTATTCCGACACCTTCCCTCGGTGGATTTCTGCCTGCACTGGCTGGAAGAACGCTTTTCCCATATGCCGCACGGCGTGCTTCTGGAATGCTGCCGCGCCGTTCTTGACGATCTGCGGGAAGACATCCGGGCCGCACGCATCACGGACGCCTCCGAACTTTCGCCCGAGGCCGTGCAGAACCGTCTGACTCTGGCCGTCAAGCAGAAGGAAAAACCCAGGTTCAGACGCGTGATCAACGGCGCGGGCGTGGTGGTTCATACCAATCTCGGTCGCTCCGTTCTGGCCGAAGAGGCGCAGGAGGCCGTACGCATCGCCGCCTCCGGCTACAGCAATCTGGAGTTCAATCTTGAAACCGGAGAGCGCGGCAGCCGCATCAGTCTGGTGGAAGAGCTGCTGTGCGAGCTGACCGGCGCCGAAGCCGCCCTCGTGGTAAACAACAATGCCGCCGCCGTGCTGCTCATGCTCGACACGCTGTGCAAGGGAGGAGAAGTCATTCTCTCCCGCGGACAGCTTGTGGAAATAGGCGGAAGCTTCCGCATTCCCGACGTCATGGAGCGCAGCGGGGCCACCCTGCGGGAAGTGGGAACCACCAACCGCACCCATCTTGCCGACTATGAAAAGGCGTTGTCGGATCAGACCCGCGCCGTGCTCTGGGTGCACCCTTCCAACTACCGCATCATAGGGTTCCATTCCTCCGTTCCGGCTGCGGAGCTGGCCGATCTGGCCCATGCCCACGATCTTCCGCTGCTGGAGGATCTCGGCAGCGGCAGCCTGATGGACTTCTCCCGCTGGGGACTGCATGACGAACCCACGGTGCCGGAAGTGCTGCGTCAGGGAACGGACGTAGTCACCTTTTCCGGCGACAAGGTGCTCGGCGGCCCGCAGGCCGGCATCATCGTGGGCAAAAAGGCCTACGTCGACCAGATGAAGAAAAATCAGCTTCTGCGCGCCCTGCGCTGCGACAAGCTCACGCTGGCAGCTCTGGAGGCCACGCTCCGTCTGTACCGTGATCCGGAAGAGGCCCGCCGCCGCATTCCCACGGTACGCCGCCTGAGCATGAGCGCCGACACGCTTCTTGCCCGGGCCGAAACGCTGCGCGGCATTCTGGCCGCCGAGCTCGCCGGACTGGCGGAATGCACCCTGAAAAACGATTTCTCCCGCGTGGGCGGAGGCTCCTTCCCCGAACAGGGCATGCCCACCACGCTGGTCTGCGTGCGGCCGGAACGCCTGTCAGCTGCACGGCTGAAAAAACGTCTTCTGAGCACGGAACCTCCGCTCGTGGGCAGACTGGAAGATCCCTGTTTCCAGCTTGACCCCCGCACGCTGGAGGAGGAAGACTTTCATGACGCGGCAAGGGTTCTGAAGGAAGCCCTGCAGAAGCAGGACGACTGATAGTTCCGACCCTGAGCCGCCGTTCCACAGCAACACCTTCATCAATATACGAGGTCATCATGGACGAACTCGCCTCTTCTCCCAAGTCCGGCTGGGAAATCTACCGCTCGGACGAACACCGTCAGGCCATGTCGGCTCTGGCGGACGACTACATCCGCTTCATTTCCGACTGCAAGACCGAACGCGAAGCCGTATCCGGCGTTATCGAACGTCTGGAAAAGGCCGGCTATACCGAGGGTTTCGGCACGGATAAAGGCTGGCAGGCACTGCACGGCAAGGCCGTCTTCGTGGCCCGCAAAGGCCGCAGACCTCTTGCCGAAGGCATCCGCCTCATCAGCGCCCATACCGACAGCCCGAGACTCGACTTCAAGCAGCGCCCCCTCATGGAGCAGGTCGGCGTCGGACAGGCCAAGACCCACTACTACGGCGGTCTGCGCAAGTATCAGTGGTTTGCCCGTCCGCTTGCCATACACGGCGTGATCGTGAAGGCCGACGGCGAAAGCATCCGCGTCTGCCTCGGCGAACAGGAAAGCGAACCCGTCTTCACCATTGCCGATCTTCTGCCCCATCTTGCCCACAAGGACGCCGGACTCAAGCTGTCCGACGCCTTCGACGCCGAAAAGCTCAACATCATTCTCGGCCATGAGCCCGTGCTCGCCGACGAGGAAAACGGCGAAGACAAGGCTCCCAAGGACGCCGTAAAGACCCGCATTCTTCAGCTGCTCAACGAAAAGTACGGCATCCGCGAAGACGACCTCATCTCGGCCGAACTTGAGGCCGTGCCTGCCGGTCCGGCCCGCTATGTGGGCCTCGACAAGGGCATCGTCGGCGGCTACGGCCAGGACGACCGCATCTGCGTCTACACGGCTCTCCGCGCCCTGCTCGACGCCGAGGATCCGGAATATACGAGCTGCCTCATCTTCTGGGACAAGGAAGAAATCGGCTCCGACGGTTCCACCGGCGCAAGCTCCCGCTTCTTCCAGTACTGCGTGGAAGACATGGCGGCATCCTGGGAACCGGAAACGCCGTTCCGCAAAATCATGATGAACACGAAGGCTCTCTCCGGCGACGTGCACGCCGCCGTGGATCCCGACTGGCAGGACCGCCACGAACTCAAGAACTCCGCCTTCTTCGGATACGGCGTGGCCTTCTGCAAGTTCACCGGCTCCCGCGGCAAGTACGGCGCCAACGACGCCCATCCCGAATATCTGGGCTGGATGCGCGGCGTGCTCGACGCCAGGAACATCCCGTGGCAGATGGCCGAACTTGGCAAGGTGGACGTGGGCGGCGGCGGTACCGTGGCGCTCTTCCTTGCCGCCTACGGCATGGACGTGGTGGATGCAGGTCCTGCTCTTCTCGGCATGCACAGCCCCTTCGAGCTTTCCTCCGTGCCGGACATCTACTCCGCCAAGCTCGCCTATCAGGCGTTCATTGAAGCGAAGTAGACAAAGCTTTACGGATTCCATCGCATGAAAAAATGCCGTCCCGCAAAGGACGGCATTTTTTATGACCATCGTTGAAAAACGTGAGCCGGACGAACTCCTCTGCCCTCGCAAAAAAGCTGCCGCTGGCCCATGAACTGATGGCGGTCTCTGCCCGGCCATGACGCATTCCTGAAGCGGATGCAAAAACAAAACCGTAAGAAAATCCGGACATCCGGCAGACAGGGCATCTCAGGTAGGGAAAAAACATGAGAACAGGCGCGCATGCCGACCATACGCGCCTGTTGCAGGGAGGGATGTACCGGAAGGTGCCGGAGCCGGGCTCCGGCATCATGTCAGGCCGCTCTTACAGAGCCTTCTTGTAGATGGCCGCCACGGCAGCGTCGGTCATCGTACGAGGATTGGTCAGACCACAGGCGTCCTTCTGAGCGTTGGCGGTCATGATCGGAATGTCTTCCTCGCGCACTTCCTTGCCGTACTTCTTGCCGAGAGCGATGAGACCTTCGGGGATGTTCACGTCGCGGGACAGCTGACGGATGGCCTTGACGGCGGCTTCAGCAGATTCGTTGGCGGTGTAGCTTTCGGTGCGTTCGCCGAGCAGCTTGGCGATGCGGCCGAAACGACGGCGGGCAGCGATGAGGTTGTATTCGCAGACGTAGGGCAGCAGGATGGCGTTGCATTCGCCGTGAGGCAGGTTGTAGAAGCCGCCCAGCTGGTGAGCCATGGCATGGACGTGGCCGAGGCTGGCGTTGTTGAAGGCCATACCGGCAAGGTACTGGGCATAGCACATACCTTCGCGGGCTTCCTTGTCCTGACCGTTGGCCACGGCGCGGCGCAGATAACGGTTGATGAATTCGATGGCCTTTTCAGCGCAGGCGTCGGTCATGGGCGTAGCGGCGGTGGAAACATAGGCTTCCACGGCGTGGGTCAGAGCGTCCATACCGGTGGCGGCGGTGAGCGAAGGCGGCATGCCCATCATGAGGACGGGGTCGTCGATGGCGACGCTGGGAGTGCAGCGCCAGTCAACGATGGCCATCTTAACCTTGCGGGCCACGTCGGTGATGATGCAGAAGCGGGTCATTTCCGAAGCGGTACCGGCGGTGGTGTTCACGGCAATGTAGGGAGGGAAGGGCTTGCTGGACTTGTCCACGCCTTCATAGTCCTGAATCTTGCCGCCGTTGCTGACGAGGAAGCCGACGCCCTTGCCGCAGTCATGAGAGCTGCCGCCACCGAGGGTGATGAGGCTGTCGCAGCCGTTTTCCTTATAAACGTCAGCAGCGTCATGCACATTCTGATCGGTGGGGTTCGGAACAGCGCCGTCAAAGACAACATACGTTACGCCGCCTTCATCCAGAATGTCAGTAATCTGCTTGAGGATACCGCAGGCAACGATACCCTTGTCAGTTACTATAAGAGGATGCTTGGCTCCAAGGCTCTTCAGGCGGTTGGGAATTTCCTTACTGCAGTTGGGACCAACGAGAGTCACAGTAGGAATAAAGAAGGAAGTAATCTGTCCCTGGTACATGCATTTGACATCAGTGCTCATAGTAACTCCTTGATAGCATTACTTAGCGAAAGGATAAGAGACTTGTACTGTATTTGTCCTACGGCAGCGCGGCGAAAAAGTCAAAGATTCTGAAAAAATAAAAAAAGAACTTTTTCATTTCAAAATTCAATCTCATAAATAATCAATAATTACAATATGTTATAAAAAAATATAACATTATTTTTTCAAACTTTTCCCATTTCATTTCAAAATTCTATTTCAAAATTATTCTTCCTGCTCTTCCCTTGTTCCCATTCGTGGTGTTCGGAACATTCCTCCCCTCTTTTCCATGTTCAAACCTGTAATCATTGGAAATTACTAATAAAAAATATAGTCCTGTATTGCACATTCCCTTTCATGACGTAAGAAGCAAGGCCTATCTCTATATTAATAATATAAAAGCAACGGAAACACATCGCACTTCTCCTGCTCTCTTCACCGCCCCGGAGGCATCCTCGTCCGGTTCTCTCTGAAAAAACGGCCCGCGACCCTTGAAAGGGGCCATACGCTGAGCTATAAGAAAACAAACCGGAAACGCGCATATGGCATTCCCGCCATATATGCCTTCTGAAAAACATGGAGATAGGATCATGCGTCGCATACTTCTCACCTGCGCTCTTCTGGCCGCTCTGGTCGCCCCTGCTTCCGCAGCCGTTGATACCAGCAAACTGCAGCTTCCCGGTGACCTGACTCTTGAACAGGCTCAGAAAGTCGTGGACGGCGCGCTTGCCTTCGCCAAGAAGCAGGGCGTTCCCATGAACATCACCGTCATTGACGCCGGCGGCAATCTCAAGGCCTTCTGCCGCATGGACGGCGCCTTCCTCGGCAGCATCGACGTGTCCATGAAGAAGGCAAAAACCGCCCGTATGTTCAACATGTCCAGCGCCGAGCTCGGCGCCGCCTCCCAGCCCGGCGGCGAACTGTACGGCATTGAAGTGACCAACAACGGCCTCGTCATCTTCGGCGGCGGCGAACTGCTCAAGGACAAGAACGGCGTCATCGTGGGCGCCATCGGCGTGAGCGGCGGCACCGTGCAGGAAGACACCAACGTGGCCAAGGCCGGCGTGGAAGCTCTGAACAAGTAATTTTCCGAGGGCGCGACCTGTCGGCTGTTCCGGCAACTCCGTCGCCTTCCACTTTCAGGGCGGATGCTTCCGACATCCGCCCTTTTATTTTCCGGGAGCACCACGCTTCCGACAGGAGCTCGGCATGGACGTTGTTTCCGCCATTGAACAAAGACGAAGCATTCGGGCCTATACAAAGGATCCCATTGAAAAAAGTGTTCTGGAAAAGCTGCTCGGCCTCGCCGTCAAGGCTCCCACCGGTTCGGGCATGGAACCCTGGGGCTTCGTGATTCTTCAGGACAGAAAGGAAATAGACACGCTTTCTGAGCGCATCAAACAGAAGATTCTGAGTGAGCCCGCCCGGTATCCGGAGTTCGCCCAGTATGAGTCCTGGCTGAAGAATGAGCAGTACCATATCTTCAATCATGCCGGTACGGTCGTCGTCATCTACGGGGACGAGCGTTCTCCCTGGCATGTCTACGACTGCACGCTGGCGGCCGGCAACCTCATGCTGGCGGCCGAAAGCGAAGGCATTGGAAGCTGCTGGATCGGATTTGCCAACGTGCTGCTGGATGAGGAAGACTTCAAGAAGGAGCATCACGTTCCCGCCTCGTTCCATCTCGTTTCCACGCTGAGCATGGGCTATGCGGCCGTCAAAGTGCCGCCCTGCACCAGAAAGCCGCCCATCATCTTCAATATGCCGAACTGAACGGCAAAGCGCTCAGCCAGTCACGAAATACGACCCGAAAAGAAAAAGCGTGATTGTTTTTTCTCTTCCTTGACGAAAAAAAAAACGAAACCTTATGCTGCGTTCAAAGAGATATTCTCCGAAACCATGACTGAACCAAAGGAGCACGGCATGTTTCGTTTTCTGCGTGTCAACATGGCCACCAAGAGCTGCGTATTTGAAGACATTCCCGAAGAATACGCAGGTCTCGGCGGCCGCGCACTGACCTCCACCATCGTCGCCCGCGAAGTGAACCCCATCTGCACTCCGCTCGGACCGCACAACAAACTGGTCTTCGCGCCCGGTCTGCTCGGCGCCACCAACAGCCCCAACTCCAACCGCATTTCCGTGGGCTGCAAGAGCCCGCTGACCGACGGCATCAAGGAATCCAACTCCGGCGGTCAGCCCGGCGGCCATCTTGCCAAGCTCGGCATTCTGGCCATCATCGTGGAAGACATGGCCACCGAAGGCGAATGGTGGCAGCTCGAAGTCAGCAAGGATTCCGCCAGACTCGTTCCCTCCCCCGTTGCCGGCCTGAACAACTTCGACGCCGTGAACAAGCTGGTGGAACAGTACGGCAAGGAATGCAGCTACGTCACCATCGGCAGAGCCGGTGAATTCAAGCTCACCGCCGCCAGTATCGCCTTCACGGACCGTGAACTGCGTCCCCAGCGTCATGCCGGTCGCGGCGGCGTGGGCGCCGTCATGGGTTCCAAGGGTCTGAAGGCCATCATCATCAATCCCGAAGGCGGCAAGAACCATCCGCTCGTGGACGAAGAAGCCTTCAAGGCTGCTTCCAAGCGCTTCGCCAAGGCTCTCACCAGCCATCCCATCACGGGCAAGGGTCTGGCCGAATACGGTACCGCCGTTCTCGTGAACATTCTTCATGAAGCCGGCGGTCTGCCCACCCGCAACTTCACCTGCGGTCAGTTTGAACAGCACGAAGCCGTTTCCGGCGAAATGATGAACAAGGTCACCAAGGAACGCGGAGGCGAAGGCGCCGTGGCCCACGGCTGCATGAGCGGCTGCATCATCCGCTGCAGCGGCATCTTCCCCGACGAAAAGGGCAAGTTCAAGAGCAAGTGGCCCGAATACGAAACCCTGTGGTGCTTCGGCCCCCACAGCAACATCGGTGACCTCGACCTCATCTGCACCTTCGACCATATGTGCGACGACTTCGGTGTGGATACCATCGACGTGGGCGTGGCCATCGGTGTGGCCATGGCCGGCGGCGGCATTCCTCTCGGCGACGGTAAGGCCGTGCTCGAAGCCATGCAGGGCATCAGCGACGGCACGCCTCTGGGCCGCGTCATCGGCTGCGGTACCGCCACCACGGGCCGCGTGTTCGGCGTGAGAAGAGTTCCCTGCGTGAAGGGGCAGAGCCTGCCCGCCTACGATCCTCGTGCGGTCAAGGGTGTGGGCGTTACCTACGCCACCACCCCCATGGGCGCCGACCATACCGCCGGTTACTCCGTTACCGCCAACATCCTGAGCTGCGGCGGCAAGGTCGATCCCCTTAAGAAGGAAGGCCAGATCGAGCTTTCCCGCAACCTCCAGATCGCCACGGCCTCCGTGGACAGCGTGGGTCTGTGCCTGTTCACCGCCTTCGCCATTCTGGATATCCCGGATGCCCTCGCCTCCATCGTCGACATGCTGAACGCGAAGTTCGGCTGGCAGCTCACCGGCGACGACGTGGTCACCCTCGGCCAGCGCATCATCTCCACGGAAGTCGACTTCAACCGCCGTGCCGGCATCACCGAAGCGGCCGACCATCTGCCCGACTTCTTCACGGACGAGCCCGTGCCTCCGCACAACACGACCTTCGACTTCACGCCTGAAGAACTGCAGACCACCTTCAACTGGATCAAGAAGTAAACACCTACCGCCCGCGCGGGTTTCCCCCCGCGCGGGCCTGTTCTACCCATGAGCGTACAGATAAAACTCAGTACCACCCTGCGAGACAGCGTTCCCGGATACATTCCGGAACAGGGGCTGATCGTCGAGCTTGACGATGCAGACACCGGCATCACCGCCGGAGAACTGGCCCGGCGCATAGGCCTGCCGCTCGAGGAAATCAAGATCGTCATGATCAACAGCCGTCAGAGCGAAACGTCCAGTCCCGTGCGCGACGGTGACCGCGTTGCATACTTCCCCGCCGTGGGAGGAGGCTAGATGAAGGATCTTCCGGAACAGGAGCGTGCCCTGCTGCCGTCCCTTCTTATAAAGACGCCGGAAGGAAACGCCGTCGACAGAGAGGGCATCCGCCGTCTTTCCCTTGCTGGAAAGCGTTCGGAGCGCGCCGTCATGACGGATCTTCTGCAGCTGGACATCTGGCCGGAACGCTTCAGCCGCTGCCGGGGAAGCCTGTCAGCCGCATCTCTCGTCCGCCTGTTGTCCACCCGGGTTCTTGTGGCCGGATGCGGCGGTCTGGGCGGTTATGTTGCGGAACTTCTGACCCGTACGGGCATAGGCACTCTGATTCTCTGCGATCCGGACAGATTCGAGGAAAGCAATCTCAACCGTCAGCGCTTCTGCACGGAAAAAACGCTGGGCCGATTCAAGGCCGAAGCCTGCCGGGACGGTATTCTGGACATGGCCTCCTACATGGACGTCACGGCCCATGTCGTTGCTCTCGACGAAAACACGCTGCCCGGACTTCTGACCGGGGCAGACGTTGTCATGGACTGCCTGGACTCCCTGGCCAGGAAAAAAATGCTGGAAATGGCCGCCATGAACGCCGGTGTGCTGTGCGTACACGGCTCCGTGGCAAGGAATGAAGGGCTTGCTCTTTCCGATCTCAGTCACCGCCTGCCCTTCTCGCAGATCTACCCCGACGAAGAGCGGGGAAACCGTGAAGGCGCCTCCATGCATACGCACGCCGTCACGGTGGCAGGAACCGCCTGTCTCATGGTATCGCTGCTGCTGCGGCGACTGTGTCATGACAAGGACGACGACGGAAAGCTCTATCATCTCGACCTTTCCGTTCCTGAACTGGAAACGCTCTGCTTTTTCTCTCCGGACTGAGTCCGGAACACTCTTTCACCTTCAAGGAATACGGCATGGCATTTATCAGCGATCAGCAGTGGAGACGCATCGAGCCGTTTCTCGCCAGGGGCAAAAAAGTAGGACGCCCCCGCAAAAGCGACCGGGAAACGCTGGAAGCCGTTCTCTATGTACTTACCACAGGCTGCCGCTGGAGCGACCTGCCCCGCGACATGGGCAGCTATGTCACGGCATGGCGCCGCTTTACGGCATGGAAAAAGGACGGCACCTTCGACATCATCCGTTCCTGCCTGCCCGCCAGCGTGCATCTTTCCGAAAACGCCACGACTCCCCGCAAGATAAAATCCGGAAAATGCAGTCTGGCCATGAAAAAATACGCGGGTCGGAATACGGCTCAGGCGGAATCCTGACCTGCGCCGGGCCGGGCGAGCCCATGTGGAGCCCGTCTCTTTTCCGGCAGCTCCGGGCCTGACACGCCGCGTCCCCATTTTCTGCGGCATACTTCTCAGCACTGTTCCCGCTCTGGAGTCGCCACCCTTACCGACTTCATTATCGAATCTGTCTTTCATGCGTTTTCTGCGCCCCACATGCGGACGCAGAAAACGCATGCCTGTTTCTTCAGACTACTTGCCGTCGTACTCCCAGAGAATCTCGCCGGTTCTGTCCGTACCGTATCCGCCCATGCTGCTGACCTGCTGCCGGAACTCCTCCGAACGGATGACGTCGAAGAGAGCCTTGATGCGCGCATCATCGGTATAGCGAAGAGGAATGACCAGATCGTATTCCTCCACACCCACGGAAACGAAATCCAGCCCCAGCGCCGCGGCGGCGGAGCGCACGCCGAGACCGGCGTCGGCTCTGCCGGAAAGCACGGCGGCGGCCACGTTCATGTGCGTATACTCCTCGTCGCGGTAGCCTTGGATATGCGCAGAAGAAAGTCCGCGCTTCTTCAGTTCATAATCCAGAAGAACACGTGTTCCGCTGCCGCGCTGCCGGTTGATGAACTGCACGTCCTCGCGGCACAGATCTTCAAAGGATACGATATGCTTCGGATTGCCGGGAAGCACCATGAAGCCCTGCTCTCTGTCCACAAGATTGACCAGAAGCGCAGGCATGCCCTTCAGATGCTCCTTCATGGCACTGCGGTTGTAGACGCCGCTTTCCTCATCGAGCAGATGGCTTCCCGCCAGATGACACTGACCTCGCCTGAGTGCCAGAAGTCCGCCCAGCGACCCGACATGAGCCGAAGTCAGGCGGAAGCCCGGATGCTTTCTGCGGAGCATGCTGTCGATGAGATCCAGCGTGTTGTCATGGCTGCCCACGGCAAGGAGCGCGCCTTCTATTTCTTCCCGCGAGCGCAGAAGTTCCGCCGTGACGGGCTGACCGGCATCAAGCCCTTCCCTGTCTCTTTCAATGGCGATCACGGCATCGGCCCGGGAAAGGCTGGTCACCGTACCCGCCCCGCGGGGAAGCGTGACGGCGAAGCAGGTTCCTTCCACCATGCCGAGCTTGACCCTGACTCTCTCTTCCATGCCCGGACGGGACGGAATGGGATTGCAGGGAACGACCTCTATGGTCTCCCTTCTCGTCACGCTCCGCTTCTGCCAGCGGGCAAGCAGCGGAAGCACGAATTCCTCCATGGCCACGATGGCCGAAACAGGATATCCGGGCGTGCCGATGATGGGAACACGGCGGCCGGCCGCCTCCACCACGCCGAGCGCCGTGGGCTTGCCCGGCATGACGGCCACGCCGTGCACCAGAAGCTCGCCCATGCCGGCGATGACGTCGGCAGTATAGTCGCGGCTTCCGGCGGAAGAGCCGGCATTCATGATGACAAGATCGGCTCCCTGCGCCACGGCATCGGCAATGGCGGCCCGTATGCGCTCGACGTCATCGGGAACCACGGGGCAGACGCGCGTATGCGCTCCCGCCTTTTCCATCATGGCGGAAAAAATGAGCGAATTGAATTCCGGAAGCGCACGTCCTGCGCGAAGATCCTCCTCCTTCGCCTCATCCAGAGCAACGATCTCCGAACCGCTGGGAATGACGGCCACTTCCGGTCTGCGGAATACCGGCGGCCTCGTCACGCCGGCGGCCGCCAGAGCGCCGAGCTCGTACGGTCCGATTTCCACGCCCGGAGCCAGAATGATTTCCGTGGCCACCATGTCCTCGCCGAGCTTGCGCACATGCTGCCAGGGAAAGGCCGCCTTTTCCATGACCACATACCGGCCGTTCTCCTCCACATTCAGATGCTCCACCATGACAACGGCATTGCAGCCTTCGGGAAGCGGATGGCCGGTATTGATCCAGAACGCCTCCCGGCCGACTTCCAGCCGCAGAGGCCTGCGCACGCTGGCCGTAAAGGTGTCCTCGGCCTTGACGGCAACGCCGTCCATGGCGGCTCCGTGAAAGGCGGGCGACGAACGGAGCGCCTCCACCGGACGGGAAAGCACGCGATGAAGGGCTTCCGAAAGCGACACCTGTTCTTCAGAAAGCTCCTGTTCCAGAGCGTCGATACGGTCAAACCAGAGTGCCCGGGCTTCCTCGGGCGTTTTCATCGTAAGATAGGTATGTCGAGACATATATTCCTCTTAAGCGGATATCACGGATCGTCGGGAAAAGGTCTGGACGAACCGGCCGTCTGAATGCCGGTCCGTCCCTTTCCCGGATACATTTAATTAAAAGAAAGGCGTTGTTCCCTGCGCCACAGGCGGGGACTAGAGCAGAAGTTCGGCAAACACCGTCTGCCCGGCGTACAGGCCCTCGCTGTTTTCAGGACAGACCACCAGCGCATCGGCGGCCACAAGTCCGGAAATCAGACCGGAAGGCGCCGTGACGGGATCAGCCGTCCAGCCGTCGGCGGTGCGGGAGAGACGAACGCGGATGAAATCCCTGCGGCCCTGAGCCGAGGCAACGGAACGGGAAAGCACGGCCGGAACGCCGGCAATCACGGGTTCCTCGCCGCCCTGAAGATGTCTGAGCAGCGGAAGCAGGAACACCCGGGCGCAGACGAGGGCGCTGGTCACCTGGCCCGGCAGTCCCATGAGGCAGGTTTTGCCGGATCTGGCCAGAATGAACGGCTTGCCCGGACTGACCGCCGCGCCGTGCACCAGAAGAGCGCTGTCCGGCATGGAAAGAAACACGTCCACGGTATGATCACGCATGCCCGCCGAAGAGCCGCCGGAAAGCAGCACCACATCCGCTTCTTCCGTTGCGCTGCGCACCGCCGCCTTCAGCTGATCCATGTCGTCGCCCACAAGTCCGGCCAGACGCACGCTCGCCCCTGCGCCTGCGCACAGCGCCGCAAGCGAATGAGAATTCACGTCTCGCACCTGCCCGGGAAGAGGCTTCCGGTCAAAGGGAACCACCTCGTCTCCGGTGGAAAGTATGACTACACGGGGTCTGCGGCTCACCTGCACCGTCTGCTGACCGAGCGCCGCCAGAAGTCCCGCTTCCTGCGCCCGCAGCCGACGCCCCGCCGGTATGAGCACGCTTCCCGCCGCGGCGTCTTCATCGCGTTCAAGCACATGATCGCCGGGCGCCTGCGTGCGTACCAGCTCAACCAGACGGTCTCCCGCCGGACGCGAATATTCCACCATGACCACGCAGTCCGCGCCTTCCGGCAGCATGCCGCCGGTAAGAATCCGCGCCGTCTGCCCCGGAGCAAGCGAGAAGGAAGGCGCGCTTCCCATGGGGCAGTCGCCCACGCACTCCAGAAGTGCCGGAGAGCCTTCCTGCGCGCCGAACACGTCACGCGCGCTGACGGCATATCCGTCCACGGTGGATCGGGCAAAGCCCGGCAGATCCTCGGGAGCGGCCCAGTCCCGCGCAAGATAGCGGCCCGCACTCTCATCCAGAAGCACGGTCTCTTCAGGAAGGCGGTCAAACGTTCTGACGAGGGACAGAACCTCGTCCACAGATTTCAGGGTAAGAAAGGACTTCATGGCGGCTCCCGATAAAATAAAATGATACTGCTTTGAAGTATAACCTTTTGAAGGAAAAAGAAAAGGCAGCCCCCGTCCCCCGTCCGGACGGCATAAACACATCCCTTTTTCCGATATTTTTCTTTGGCTCTTGACTAGCTGAAAGGACCTAAAAAGGTTATCTGGTTAGTCATGGCAATG
>OOCM01001339.1_pt1 | contig 19769 bp, 17 predicted proteins | sample 1671111 | NCBI WGS metagenome assembly OOCM01 (sample SAMN06348123, study PRJEB24527) | human gut metagenome | biome: human gut; feature: ankylosing spondylitis patient; material: feces | host: Homo sapiens | place: China | collected 2015-10 | reverse complement strand
AGCCTGCCGCACCAACACCCCAGCTCTGTCAGAGTCCCAAATCCCCCACCCACTGGAACAAAAGGACGCCAAACGCTGTTTCACCGGGCAAATCCCTCCAGACACTGGAGGATTCTTCCCGCCAACAAGCCATCCACAGTCCCAAAACCTCCATCCACAGTCCCAAAACCTCCATCCACAGTCCCAAAACCTCCACTCACTGGAACAATCCGGGCCCAAACCAGCCTCTCATCGTCCCGATTCGTCCACCCGCTGGAAGAATCTTCCCGCTGAACGCTCTGCTGGAGTCCGGATTCCTCCAGAAGATGGAAGGATCCTCCCGCGGAAGGCCCCACTAGAGGCCAAAATCCTCCAGTCATTGGAACAAAACGGACACTAAAAGCAATACAACCGTCTAAAAACCTCCAGCCACTGGATGAATTCCCCACTAGCGCTTCGTCAGAGCCCCTATTCCTCCACCCAATGGAAGAATTCTCCCGCAAGCCAGCCATCCACAGTCCCAATACCTCCACCCAATGGAGGAATCTGGACTCTGAACGGCATCCCAATACTTAAAAATATCCAACCAATAGAAGAAAACAACAAAAATTCACACAAAACAAGCGGATACAAGCACTTATCTGCAAAACAACCACCCAGTTATCCACAAAACCCGTAAGTTATCCACAGACACGCCCGAAACAGCATCCTCTATCCACATTTGCCGATCGCACTTCCATAGCAGAGCCACAACAAGGTAACGTCAAATCATGAAAGCATATCCTCAAATCGATGCGCTGCTCGATCAAACAGAAAATGCGCAACGATGCGCACACAGCAGTGACCCTCTCATCCAGAAGGGACTATATCGCAGATACCGCGCGGGAGATTTGGCGCGCCCATACCCAGGGCTATTCGCCCGTGCCGAATATTGGAATCAGCTGAACGAGCCCGAACAATCGTTGCACGCGGCCCGAACCCTCAGCAGGCTCCACCCCAACTGGGTTTTCGCAGGAATAACAGCCGCCGCAGCCCACGGATTCGACCACCCGCGATTCCTGCACCGGCAAGGACTGACCATAACATTGCCCAATCACGGATCATACCGGCCGCACGACAAACTCAATATCATCTACAGCCCATATCCCAGAGAAAATGCGGTACTCGCAAACGGAATCCATGTCACTAATCCCCCTCGTACCTTATTGGACTGTGGACGGACGTTAGAGTTCATCTATTCCCTGCCGATTTTCGATGATGCAGCAGCAGACGGAATCGAAGAAAAGCAGATCTTGCAGGAATGCGCACGCACGACACTCGATTGCTCGCGCATCTTCAAATTGTTGAGATATACCGACGCAGGAAGTGAAAATGGCGGTGAATCTTTTGCTCGGGCAGTCATGATTGAAAACGGTTTTGCGGTTCCTCAATTGCAAGTCTCCTTCGCCGACTCGCTTACGGGAAAACAATTTAGGGTCGATTTTTTATGGCGCACAACCGATGGACGTATTATTGTCGGAGAACTTGACGGCACAGCAAAATACGTTGATCCGAAAATGACTGATCGTAGGAGCATCCAGGAGACCGTTCAGGCCGAGCGAGAACGCGAGCAAGCGCTTTTTCGCGCAGGAGTTACGGAAATTGTCAGATTAACTTTTGACGATGCAGTCCAGCAAAAACCGCTGATTGCGAAACTGCGGCGTGCTGGGGTTCCTTGCGTTTCATAGGGTAATCATCTGCGGGAAGATTCCTCCAGTAAGTGGAGGAATCGGAACGTTGAGAAGCTCGCCGCCGGGAAGATTCCTCCAGAGGGTGGAGAAATCTAGACTCTAGCAGGGCACTCAGCGGAAAGATTGCTCCAGTGGGTGGAGGTTTTGGGTCTCTGGTGAGGCTTTCAGAGGGAAGATTCCTCCAGCGACTGGAAGAATCAGGACTCTGACAGGCTTGTTAGCGGGAAGATTGCTCCAGTAAGTGGAGGAATCTTCCCGCAGAACACCGTACTAAAGTCCCAACCTTGCCAGTCACTGAAGGACTCACCCCGCCAGACGCCCCACAGGAGACCCAAAACCTCCACCCACTGGAACAATCATCCCGCTGACAGAACTCCAATCGTCCCGATTCTTCCAGTCACTGGAGGATTTTGGACGATAGGAGATGGAGGTTAGAGCTGGGGAGCGGCGTGCTGGGAGATCCATGCGTGCATGGAAACGGCGGCCGCGGCTCCGGCATTGATGGAACGCACCGAACCGAACTGGGAGATGTAAACCACATCGTCGGCCAACTCAAGCGCTTTTTCGGACAATCCCGGGCCTTCCGCGCCAAACAGCATGAGGCAACGCTTCGGAAAACGGTACGTTTCCATCGGCACCGCACCCGGAATAATATCAAGCGCAATAACCCGCGCCGCCTTCAACTCGGCAATACGCTGATCAATCGCAGCCAATTGCGCCATGCAGGTAGGCTCGAATCCATTCCCAACGCCGCTTGCATCCGAAGCATCCGTCGAAATGCCAGATGGAGCGCATCCAGCAACACGGCCTTCAGCCAACAAAGCATCGCTTACGCCGGCATCGTTTCCAGCTTCCACATTTTTTCCCGCGCTTTCATGCATACGAAATGCGATGGCGGCCGCCTGCGATTGCGCCGCCGCGATTTCTCCGGCAATGCGCAGCTTCCAGCATTCGACAAGTTCGGTTATGGAAGGGTGGTTTTCGACGTGCTGGTACAGCTCCGTCATCAGCGACCCCTTGCGATTCCACTTGTGCGGTCCGACGATATGCACACGTTTCGCTTGGAACGCGTTCGCCGTGCGCACCATGGATCCGATGTTGAAATCGTGCGTCCAGTTTTCCACGGCGACTTCGAAATCATGGCGACCGCGAGCGTCAAGATCGGCTTTGATGGCCGCGACCGCCCAGTAGCGATACTGGTCAAGCACGTTGCGACGATCGCCCTCGTCAAGCAAAGACGAGTCGAATCGGCGATCATAATTTACAGATTGCGGATCATCCGGACGAGGCTCACCCGGATGTGTTTCGGCCCACGGCCCTACACCCACCTCGCGAAAGACCGGCTCGCCAGACGCTTTCGCTGCAATATCAATGGGATGAGGCTGATGCACGCGATTCCTCCTTACGAACCTCGTATCGCCAATGGCTGGTCAACAGGATACCTAGTGAAGCTCCGATTCCTTGAACACTTCAACGAACGGCAGCTCGGATTCAGACCCATCCACCGGATTGATGACCTTGATCGTCGGCTCGGTCATGTCAACGCCGCCGATCAGCGAAGCGATGGCAAGCACCTCGGCGCCCTCGTTCTTCACCACGGAGAAATCAAGGCTCAACTCATTGCCATTGCGCAAGGTAACCAAAGAGGACGTCTGTACATACGACTTTTCAGACAGCCAGGAATCCAGCAACACCACGCGCTTACCCGCGATCGACGGTCCCTTAATGGACGGATACACGAAATCCATCACAAAACCGTTGAGATTCTCACCGCGCGAAGCGGCCGCCTGAATCATGGCGGACACCAGCGGAACCGCGGCCGCGGTCAACGCGCCCACGGCGTCGAAATCATCCACGGAATAGCCGGATTCTTCCAACGCGTCCAGCAGAATATGCCCGACAATCGAAGCGCCACGATGATCGAACAATACAGAGGAAAGCTCCGAGAACGGCTTGTCGGCCATCTCTGCCTGCAACAGCGACTTCAGCTGGTCACGCGGCTCAAGCATGGCGAAATCGATGTCGCTATGCTCAGGAGCATCGGCAGGCACAGCAACCGGATTGGTCTTACGGAAAGTCTTCTCTTCGATCATACTCCCAGCCTACCGTTTCTACTCGTCAAACCTTACTTATGCCGACACGTATTTAGTCAGATATCACTGTTCACTGGTTTCAGGAGCGGTGAGTTCGCGGACATCGGCCTTTTCTGGCGCGATCATGTTCACGGCTTCGATGATCCTGCTCTGGTCGACGCGCTGCAGCTTTCGCGCGGTTACCAGCACGCGCGATTCCAGTGACGAGGCGAACGCATTGTAGGCACCGACCGTTTTGGTGATGGCGGACCCCAGCTTGGTGGCGCGATCGCCCAACACCGCGAACCGTTCATACAATTCGCGGGACAGGTCGAACAGCATTTTCGCGTCATCGGTCAGGCTTTGCTGCTGCCACGCGTATGCCACGGATTTCAGCACCGCCCATAGGGTAATCGGCGAGGTCAAAGCCACCTTGCGTGCAAACGCGTCATCCATCAGCGTCGGGTCAGTTTCCAAAGCCGCCTGCAGCAGGGATTCGTTGGGGATGAAGGCGATCACAAAATCGGGGGCATCGGCGAACGCGTTCCAATAGGCCTTGTCGCCCAAGGTCTTCACATGTTCACGCACTGCCTTGGCATGCGCATGCAGCAGCTCCGACTTTCGCGTCAGCTCCTCAGGCGTGGCGGTATCGGGAATCTCGCACGCCTTCTGGTAGTCGGCATACGGAGCCTTGGCATCGATTGGAATGGTTTTGCCGCCCGGCATATGGATGACCATATCCGGACGCTGCGTACGCCCGTCCGCATCAGTAACGACCACCTGGGTGTCAAAATCCACATGTTCCAGCAGTCCCGCGGATTCCACGATGTTCCTCAGCTGCGCCTCACCCCACGCGCCGCGCACCTTGTTGTTGCGCAACGCGGACGACAGGGCGTTGGTTTCGCGGTCAAGACGAGCCTGCTGCTCGCCAAGGCCTTTGAGCTGCTCGCCAAGCGCACCCATTTCCCGCTTGCGACCCTCTTCGATCTGCGAAACCTTCTGCTGCAGGGCGTCAAGATTCTTCTGCACGGGCGCTAGCGCAGACAATACCTTGCTCTGCTCCTGCAGTTTTCGCTCGTTTTCGGCCTGCTTGCGTTCCGCTTCGGCCGCGGCCCGCTCACGCTCTCGCTCCACTCGTTCCTGTTCGGCCCGTTGGGCTTGCGCGAGCTGCGATTTGAGATAGGTCAACTGTTGGGCCAACCCTTCCGCCTGCGTGCGGTATTGGGTCACCGCCGTGGACAATTCGCTGATTTCCTGCCGATCAGCTTCGATCTGCGCTTTCGCCTCGTTAAGATCAGCGGTTTTCGCATCACGGGCCATTTCCTGCCCTTTGGAACGGCCCGCGAAAAAACCGGCCGCGGCTCCAAGCGCGGCCACAACCACCAGAAGAATCACCACAAACACAGGATTGTCGAACATATGTTCTATATAACAGCATGACCAAGACATCTTGGAAGATCAAAGTTCGCAAGACATCCATGCCCAGCTGCATTATGCTTGGAGCCGAAAGCATGCTCACGAACATGCGGCAACGCGAGCACGCTGAATATTCGAGAGGCATTCAAGAGGCAATCCGGGGGTTCGGAAACACATGGGATTCGATTTGTTTATGACGGTGGCGGCGATTGTTGCGGCGGCCGTGGCCACTTGGGCCATCCTCAGGCTATTCCTAAGCGAAAACGATGACATAGCCCCCTCCCACCAACGCATCACCGATGACAAGCCCGCCAAGAATCACACCGAAAATCACACCGAAAATCCAGACGAGGCAGCCGGCGCAACACACCGAAGCGACATCGCCAAGCGTCTCGCCATCGCAACCATACTGACCGCTCCCACATTCACCGTAACCATGCTGACATTCGGCGGCATCACACTTCCCCACTGGCTGACCAATCCATGGCTGCACGCCATCATCGCCACGCCGGTCATGTTCTACTGCGCCGCGCCGATGCACAATCGCGGTATCGCCGCCCTGAAAAGCCACACGCTCAACGCGGATTCGCTGCTGTCGCTCGCCATGACCATCGTGTACGTCTACAGTCTGCTGGCGTGCGTGGTGTCGTGGATTTTCCCCGCGGGGTCACGCAATCAGTATTTCGCTTTCGCAAGCATGGTCGCCGTGCTATCGCTTGCGATTTCGCTGATCGCGCAACGCCCCATGGCAAAGAAAGCATCGGAAGGCGATATTCCGACCGCACAATCGCAAGAAAAGCAAGAAATACAATCTCAAGAAACGCAAGAAACACAGCAAAGCATGGATACGCTTATCCAAGCCAGCATCACATATGAGATTCGCACGCGGGTAACGCAGATTACCGCGACCGTGACGATGGTCATCGCGGTGTGGACGTTCGCTTTGTGGCTGATTTTCGGGCTTCAGCCGAAGCTTGCGATTGCCGTGTTGATCGGTGCGACGGTTTTGACGGTCGCAGGCTTGGTTTTGCAGGCATACGACCGCCAACCGTCACGGTAAAACGGTTTTCGCAAAAGAAAATCGCGCAATCGCACGAAAAATGGGCGGACCCGCATGTGCGCAGTCCGCCCACCGTCAACGGTTAGACCGTTTTCGTGACTCGGCCAATCAACAGTCAGTCAGGCCAAACCGATCAGCCGAATGACTCCGACCGTCACTTAGCCTCTGCCGAAAAATCGTCGTCAATCTGCCCCGGCGCCCACGAGGAGAGCTCCAAATGGTCGCCGCCGGTCTGATCCACAAGCACGGTGTCGCCGTCGTGCACTTCGCCGGCCAGCAGCATGCGCGCCAACTGGTCGCCGACTTCGGTTTGTACCAAACGACGCAGCGGGCGAGCGCCATACGCCGGGTCGTAACCGGTGTTGGCGAGCCAATCGCGCGCCGAATCGGTAACATCCAGCTTGATGCGGCGATCCGCCAAGCGGGCCGAAACCTGCGCCACCTGAATGTCCACGATGCCGCCGAGCTCTTCGCGCGTAAGCGGGTGGAACATAACCAGTTCATCCAAGCGGTTGATGAATTCCGGCTTGAACTGCATATGCACGGCGTCCATCACGGCCTTCTTCTTGGCTTCGTCATCCAGTTCGGTGTTCACCAGGAACTGCGAGCCAAGGTTGGAGGTCATGATCAGAATCGTGTTCTTGAAGTCCACGGTCCTGCCCTGCCCGTCGGTCAAACGGCCGTCGTCGAGCACCTGCAACAGCACGTCGAATACTTCAGGATTGGCCTTTTCAACCTCATCGAACAGCACCACCGAATATGGGCGGCGACGCACGGCCTCAGTCAGCTGACCACCCTCCTCATAGCCGATGTAGCCTGGCGCAGCACCGATCAGACGAGACACGGAGGCCTTCTCCATGTACTCGCTCATGTCAATGCGCACCATGGCCTTTTCATCGTCGAACAGGAAGTCGGCGAGCGCCTTGGCGAGCTCGGTCTTGCCCACGCCGGTCGGGCCGAGGAACAGGAACGAGCCGGTTGGGCGGTTCGGGTCGGAAATGCCCGCACGCGAACGACGTACCGCATCGGAAACCGCTTGAATGGCTTCCTTCTGGCCGATCACACGTTTGCCGAGATAGTCTTCCATGGTCAGCAGCTTCTCGTTTTCGCCTTGCATGAGGCGTCCGACGGGAATGCCCGTCCAGTCGGACACGATTTCGGCCACGGAGTCGGCGTCAACGCGGTCCGGCACCATCGGAATATCGCCACCCAAGCCACCGTCAGCACCGCCTGCCGCACTGTTCTTGGCCGCCGCCTCGTTTTGTTCGGCTTGCGCGATCTCCTTCTGGATGGCCGGAATTTCGCCATAGTTGATGGCGGAGGATTTCGCCAGATCGCCTTCGCGTTCATACCGTTCGGCTTGGGTGCGTAGTTCGTCGAGCTTCTTGCGCAGATCGCCGATGCGGTTGTGTCCGTTCTTTTCGGCGTCCCAGCGTGCTTTCAGACCGTTGAGTTTCTCGCTTTTGTCGGCGATTTCCTTGTTGAGGTCGTCGAGACGTTCCTTGGCGCTTTCATCAAGCTCGTTTTCCGCTTTCTGCGCGGCGGCATCGTCTTTCGGATTGCCAAGCAGGTACGATTTTTCCATCTTGAGACGGTCGACCTGACGCTGCAGTTCATCGATTTCCTCAGGCGAGGAGTCGAGTTCCATGCGCAGGTGCGATGCGGCCTCGTCAACCAGATCGATGGCTTTGTCCGGCAGCTGACGGCCGGAAATATACCGGTTCGACAGCGTCGCCGCGGCCACGAGCGCATCGTCTCCGATGGTCACCTTGTGGTGGGCTTCGTATTTCGGTGCGATGCCACGCAGGATGGCGATGGTGTCTTCCACGCTCGGCTCTCCTACGAACACCTGCTGGAAACGGCGTTCCAATGCCGGATCCTTTTCGATGTTCTCACGGTATTCGTCGAGTGTGGTGGCACCGATCAGGCGCAGTTCGCCTCGCGCGAGCATGGGTTTGAGCATGTTGCCCGCGTCCATGGATCCTTCGGCCGCGCCCGCGCCGACGATGGTATGGATCTCATCGATGAACGTGATGATCTGCCCGTCTGCGTTCTTGATTTCCTGCAGCACGCTCTTCAGGCGTTCCTCGAACTCGCCACGGTATTTCGAACCTGCCACCATGGAGCCCAGATCAAGCGAGATGAGCTTCTTGTTTTGCAGGGTGGTCGGCACATCGCCGGCGACGATACGCTGCGCGAGGCCTTCCACCACGGCGGTTTTGCCCACGCCAGGCTCGCCGATCAGCACCGGATTGTTCTTGGTGCGGCGGCTCAGGATCTGGATGACTCGGCGGATTTCCTGATCGCGGCCGATCACGGGGTCGAGCTTGCCTTCTTTCGCGGCTGCCGTCAGGTCGGTCGAATACTTTTCGAGGGCTTTGTAGGAGCCTTCGGCGTCGGGACTGGTCACTTTCGCGCCTCCTCGGATCGTTGGCACGGCTTTGCGTAGCGCGTCGGCGGTCACGCCGTATTGTTCCATGATTTGCGCGCTCTGATTCGGCTTTGCCGCCGCGATGGCGATGAGCAGATGTTCGGTGGATACGTATTCGTCGCCCATCTGCTGCATTTCCTTGCCGGCTTGCGCAAGTACTGCGGATAGTTGCCTGCTGACTTGCGGTTGCGCGGTGGTCGATCCGCTGGCGCTTGGCAGCGCGTCCTGCGCTTGGTGCACGGCGGCGCTGATGTTTTGCGCGTTGCCGCCCGCGGCTTCGATCAGACCGCGGATCACGCCGTTTTCCTGGCGCAGCAGCGCATCAAGCAGGTGCAGGGTTTCGACTTGCGCGTTGCCTGCTGCCGACGCGTTCTGTACGGCGTCGGAAATGGCTTCCTGCGCCATTGTGGTGAACTTCTGTTCCATATCATCCTCCATGGTTCGCGCCGATCGTCCGTTTTTCGCACGGTCGCGTCGACGCATATGTCGTTGTCTGATATGCTCAACCGACTTCACCACCATTCTATTCCCAAAAGTTGAGCCTGCAACACTCAACTTTTGTTCACTAAACGGGAAATCGCGAACAACGCAGCACAAAGGCCGTCACCCACGAAAGGTGACGGCCTTCATATCTTCAATATGTCAATCAGCAATCGGCAATCAGCCGCGCACCACCACGTTGCGCAGGCTGCCGATGCCTTCGACGTGCACGATCGCCTCGTCGCCCGGATCAAGATGGCCGGAAGCGTTCGGCGTGCCCGTCAGAATCACGTCGCCCGGCAGCAGCGTCGTGAAGCTGGAAATCGCCGCGATCTGCTCCGGAATGCCGTGAATCAGATTCGCCGTGGTGCCGGAAGCCAGCTCGACATCCTCACCGTTCAGCGTGAAGGAGATCTTCGCGTCCTTCCAATCCAAATCGTCGCGGGTCACGATCCACGGGCCGAGCGGGCAGGAGGTGTCGAAGCCTTTCGCACGCGTCCACATCGGGTCAAGTCCCTGCAGGTCACGCAATGTCACATCGTTCACGCAAGTGAAGCCGAGCACGTAATCCATGGCCTGTTCGACCGTCACGTTCTTGGCGATGCGCCCCATCACCACGGCCACTTCCGGCTCGAAATTCATATCGTTCGAGTACGACGGGATCACGATCGGATCGTCCGGGCCGATCACCGACGTGCTCGGCTTGGAGAAGATCACCATGTCTTCCGGAGCGTGCTTGATGTCGGAATGGCCTGCTTCATGCATGAACTGCGCGTGCGCCTCATAATTCTTGGCCAGCCCGTATACCTTCGACGGGATCACCGGAGAGAGCAGACGAACGCCATCGCCATCCACCGGAAAACGCTCGCCGGTCGGCTTCACACCGGCACCGGCCAGAGGATGCCCCTCAAGCGCCACGAGATAGTCCTTGCCGTCGCTTTCGTCGGTCTGCACGAAAGCGTATTGCGGTACATCATTATGCGAAAAACGTGCGATTCTCATGTCTGCCAGTCTACCCGCAACAATCGTCGAATCGGCCATATCATCGACATGCAACGCCCGACAATCAAAAACATCGAAAAAAAAACGGGCCATCACATCATGCGAAGGCCCGTCACAGGAAGAAAACGTCAGATAAAAGCACGCTCGCCGAAAATCGCGGTGCCGACGCGCACGATGGTGGATCCTTCCGCAACCGCAAGTTCCATGTCGCCGGTCATGCCCATCGACAGTTCGCGGCAGGATTGCGTGCCCGGCTCGCCGGATTCGAGAATATGGTCGCGGGTTTTGCGCAGGTGCTCGAATCCCTTGCGGATGGCGGTTTCGTCGTCGACATGCGCGCCGATGGTCATCAGCCCCTGCAATTCAAGTCCGTCCAATGTACCGATTTTTTGCGCGATGCGGATGGCATGCGAGGGATCGCAGCCGGATTTCGACGCCTCACCCGATTCGTTGACTTCCAGCAGCACGCCCACGGTGATGCCGCGCGCCACGGCCCTGCGCGAGATTTTCTCCGCCAAGTCAAGGGAATCAACCGATTCGATGGTGTTGACGACCGGCAGCACTTTGCCGATCTTATTGCTTTGCAGCTGGCCGATCAGATGGAACGGAATATGCTCACCCGCAATAGTGGAAGCGCCGGCATCGTCGGCAACGCCCAACGCGAATCCGCGCTCCCCGCAACGTGCCATCAATCCTTCGGCCTTCGCCATCACTTCCTGCGGACGATTCTCGCCGATCATACGCACGCCAGCGTCGATCGCAGCCATGATCTCACCCACGTCGCGCGTTTTCGTGGCGGCAAGCAGGCGTACGGAACCTGCGTCACGCCCGGCATGCTGCTCCGCCGATGCGATGCGGTCCAGCACACGGTGCACGCCATCGGCGATCTGCACGGCACGCACACCGTCGATCGCCTCATTGGCAAGATTCTTATGGTCCATATATGCAGTCATGTTCAGCCTCTTGCGTTCAATCCCAACTACCTCTACCAGAGTAAGAAGAAGCCCGTACGACGGTCTGAAGTGAAGCGATAAAGCGACCGATATCCGCACGGGCTAATAAAACAGACGGCAGTAGAAGGGGGAACTTCAAAGACTCCGTCCGACAGCAACTATATGCAAGATTTACTAAACACGCGCCGAAAAAAACTTTTTTCTTCAAAAAAAAATTTTCTCAGCGAACTCAAATTCAGCCTTGCGATTCGTCTAATTTGCGTTCCAAAGCATCAACGCGTTCCTTCAACGCAAGCACCTGACACGTCAGCGATCGAATCTGCCCCAACTGCACAGTCACCAATCGTTCCCTGGTGTCGGAAGACAAGGCGCCCGTCGTGGAATTGCTTCTTGCGGCCGCCATAATATCCAGATCCACTTTCCAACGTGCGATATTACGTTCCACACGCTTGCGCCCGATAATCGCAGGGCTCAACCCAGCCGACGTGAAAATCGTGCTCGGCCGCTCGCCATCCAAATATCGGCGCATGCAACTGATCTGAAAATCACGCGAATACGTGATCCGATTTTCCGTAACCGACTCAACCGCCGGCAACGCACGAAGATACTCGACCTCCGTGTTACTAAACTGCCTTTTCGTCATATCGACCTCATTCATCCGACAAAACGGAATACCATTCTCGTGCTCGTAGATTACCATCACAAACGAACGCACCCGAACGGCACATACTACCACTTTAACGTAAGGCTATGGGGGCTCACGCCACCTGAATCGCCCTACGCTAAACCTAGCTAAACCCCAACGGGTACAGTTGCGTACTGCCACAGTCAACCCACCAAAGGAGCAGCCATGACCGGCCGATTCGCACCAACCCCATCAGGACGCATGCACATCGGCAACGTTTACGCCATGCTCGGAGCATGGCTTTCCGCCCGCAAATCGGGTGATTCCATACGGCTGCGCATCGAAGACATCGACGAGCCACGAGTGGTTCCCGGCGCCGCCGAAACCATGATGCGCGATCTCGAATGGCTTGGTCTCGGTTGGGATGACGAACCGGTATTCCAGTCGTCGCGACACGCCCTATACCAGGAAGCGCTTGAGCTTCTCAGCAAGCTGAGCTTTGACGAAATCAGCGATATTATCAGTACTGGTTTCAACGATTCCAAGCCCTGCAGCACTACAGCAGGCAACGAAGCAGCCACCTCTGAGGCAACACCGCTCATCTACCCCTGCTTCTGCTCGCGCGCCGACATCCGCGCCGCCTCTGCACCACAGGAAGGCGATCGTTTCACCGTGTACCCAGGAACATGCCGACGCCTCATCGCCAGCGAACCGCAGCGTGCGAAACAACGCCTCGCCAACAACGACCGCCACTCGATGCGCATCGCCACCGCCGACACCACCATCACCTTCCACGACGAAGTATTCGGCACCCAGCAATACAACCTCGCCCACGACATCGGCGACATCATCGTGCGCCGCTCGGACGGCATCTACTCCTACCAGCTAGCCGTCACCGTGGACGACCTCGACATGGGCATCACCGACATTGTGCGCGGCCGTGATCTGCTTCGCTCCAACGCTTTGCAAATCTACATTCGCAAAGCCCTTATCAACGCGGGATTCAAGCCTTCCGAACCGACACAGCCCTTCCATCCTGCCGACGGTTCCAATAAACCTGACGATGTGACCATCTCATACGCGCATCTGCCCCTCATCGACAACGCAGCCGGCCAACGCCTTGCCAAACGCGAGCGCTCGCTCGATCTCGGCATACTCACGGCACACGGCGCCACCGCGCAACAGATCATCGGCTATTGCGCATGGCTGCTCGGATTGCAGGGAGACCTGAAACACACCAAACCGCAGCCTATGAGCGCCGACGAAGCGCTTGGCGTATTCAGTTGGGATGCCGTTCGCACCAACACGTCAGACCGCACGCTCGATCAAGGCGAGTTCAACGCATATTTCGGACTGTAGGCCCTATTCTGCAGTTTTATTCTGCAGTTTTATTCTGCAGCTCTATTCCGCAATCGCGTTCAGCCAATCCATAATTCCGAATCAAGCGGATATTCGTTGATCGCACAGCCATCCAAAAATGTGGACTGCTCCTGCATAAGCGGTGCCGCTTGGCCAGCCCCCGCGCACGTCATCTCATTGTCGATATGCCCCAACCGGTGCCCGACCTCATGATTGATCACCATCGTGCGATATCGCGCCAAGTCGCCGCCTCCCGACATCCACACGTCCGTGCCGGAATTCCAACGATCGTCGTTGATAATCACATTGTTGCCCACACGGCAGCTGTATTGCTCCGAACATACCGACGAGAACGTCGGCAAGGTCGACGCTTGGGCGAGCACGATATCGAAATCGCAATTGCCGTCCGTAGAAGGTTCGAAAATCGCGCCTGCGCGCCCATCCATGTTCGCTGTTCAGAATATGAAACACGGCATTCGAAAAATCTTCGACTGATCCGACTTCACCATTGGTGACCACACAGTAATGATATTGCACCATGCCATATCCGCTGTTTTGCGCCGTTTGCTGCGCTTTCGCAAGTATTTCGCTTTTCTGATCGTCCATCAGCGCGGCCGACTGCTCGCGAAGCGCTTTGGTGACGGCGTCTTCCTGCGGTTCCGCCGTTTCCTCCGCTGAGGCCTTTGCGTCTTTCGTTTCCGACGATTCCTAGGTTTTCTTCTCTGATTGCTGCGATTTCTTTTCGGCTTTCGCGGATTGATCCGTTTTTTTCTGAACGTGTTCCGGAATTGCCGATCTGCGCCGTTTTCGCATGTCCGTTCAGTACCGCGTTGACCAGCACGGCATGCACGCTGCACGACGTACATGACACGATGACGCATAATGCAAGAATCCAAGCCACGACGCTTCTGCGGATGCGGAACGCTTCCGTCCGTTCCCGGCGGCTCATGGTGGCGGCCGCTTTCGGATCGAGCGCACGCAGAATGGTACGAATTCGCTTCAATCCGGCCTCCTTATAACCCTGCCGTCACGCAGGTGGCAGCATATCTCTTCCGCGGCAACACTACCAGCCAACAGTAGGCATGCAAAAAGCCCGCTTCCCCCGTACCGGAAATTTTCCGAGGAAAACAGGCTTTATGCAACAGTTCTCATATATCAAACGCAACTTATGCGGCGGTCAGGCAAACAAGTCACGAATGATTGAATGCGATCAGGCGAACAACTTGAACACGAACGCACCCACGATAGCGCCCAGAATCGGGGCGACAACCGGAATCCAAGCCTCGCCCCAGCGGGAGGAGCCCTTGGACGGGATCGGCAGGATGGCGTGCAGCAGTCGCGGCATGAGATCACGGGCCGGGTTCAGGCCAGGACCGGTCGGGCCGCCCATGGAAGTCACGAGACCCCACACAATGAAGCCGACCACGATGGAAGCGGCAGCGTGGTCCGCTTCGCCCCACGGCATGGACAGGCAGCACAGGGCGCCGAACACGAGCACGAGGGTGCCGAAGAACTCGTTGACGAAGTAGTTGATGCGGTCGTTGTGGGCGTCGGTGGTGCAGAAGGTGCCGAGGATGGCGTTGGCGTTTTCGGTGTCCTTATAGTGCGGGTAGTAGGTGATGTACACCACGAGCTGACCTGCGGCGGCACCAAGCAGCTGGGCGATGATGTACGGCAGCACGAGGCTCCAGTCGAACAGGCCGTTCACAGCCTGGGCGATGGTCATGGCCGGGTTGATGTGCGCGCCGGAGACGGCACCGAACATGAGCACCGGGATCATCACGCCGAAGCCGTAGCCCATGGCGATGTTCAGCCAGCCCGCATGGTGGCCCTTGGTGTTCTTCAGTTCAACGTTCGCGACAGCGCCGTTGCCGAAGATCATCAGAATGGCGGTACCGAAGAATTCGGCCGCAAGTTTGACAAAAGTCGAGTATTCCACTGCTGTTTCCTCTATTGCTTCTTCTCAATAAGAATCAGATTGATGTCGATTCCGCTCTCGGCGGACAACAGCGTCCAACACTACTCCCCGCACTGGAAGTCGAGCACAAAAAGGCTTGACAGGCCGTCGGCTTGCCGGACAGTCATACAGAAATCGGAAAACAAAAAAGCCTTGGAACCGAAGTTCCAAGGCTTTATCTGTGCCCCCTCAGGGATTCGAACCCTGGACACGCTGATTAAGAGTCAGCTGCTCTAACCAACTGAGCTAAAGGGGCGTTGGTCTTGCGAGGTTTTGTTCTCGCTGAGCACGAGAAGTAAATATACTCAGAATCGAGAAGAATGCAACTTTCGGCGTGTCGCGGTTGTAAAACCGCTATTTTTCAACGATTTCGACAGATTACGAAAATCGCAGAAAACGCGATTCAACCATCATATTTCCTACCTAAAGAGCACAATCAAGGCAGGAAATCACAATTTCTTCACAAATTCAGTTCCTTGCAATCCAGTTGCCCCAAACGCTCCCGCTAATTCATTTGCACAGCCATGCATGAAAACTGACGGTAAATCGCTCTTCTTGAGTGAATCAGCATGCTTCACGCAACACCCACTTAAGGATTGAGCTTAGGTTGCTTCCAAGCACCGTTTCCGCACGAGAGAAGGAAAGTAACGACCATGACGTGCCCAAGTTGCGACAAACCAACTAATGACGGTGGCTACAACTGATCAAATATGAAAATCCCCCTGCATAGCTGTTTTCAGCTGGTGCAGGGGGATTTTCCATGCTTAAGCTCAGACGTATCTCAGTCTGAAGTCATTCGCCGTAACCGCAATGAATGCAGCCATAGCGAATGGGGCCGAATCACTCAGCGACAACCTTCACGGTGAAGGAAGCGGAGATTTCCGGGTGCAGAGCGACGGTTGCAGCGAACTCGCCGGTGGTCTTGATCGGATCCACGGTGATGTTCTTCGGGTTGACGGCAGCCTTGGAAGACAGCGCGATGGCGATCTTGTCGGCGGAGATGCCACCGAACAGCTTGCCGGACTCGGAGACCTTGGCGGCGATTTCGACGACGGAACCCTCGATGAGTTCCTTGGCGGCAACAGCCTCTTCGCGGGTGGCAACGGCCTTGGCCAGACGAGCGCGCTTCATGGCCTCGATCTGGGCGGCAGCGTTCTTGGACCATGCGAAGCCCAGACCCTGCGGAATCAGGTAGTTGCGAGCGTAGCCGGCCTTGACGGACACGACGTCGCCCGGGTGACCCAGGTGATTGACGGACTTGGTGAGAATAACCTTAGTTTCAGCCATTTTTCAAACCTCTCTAAGATCAGCGACCGGAAGTGGCGTACGGCAGCAGAGCCATCTCGCGGGCGTTCTTGATAGCCTTGGCGAGCTCGCGCTGTTCCTGCACGGAAACACCGGTGATACGACGGGAACGAATCTTGCCGCGATCGGAGATGAACTTGCGCAGCAGGGCAACGTCCTTGTAATCGATCTCGGTGACCTTAGCGGCCTTCAGTGGATTCGGCTTCTTCTTAAACGGCTTGACCGGCGGCTGCGGCCTCTTGCGTGACATCTTGATGTTCTCCTTACAATCTGGAAATTGCTTTTCTTTTAAGCTGCGATCCGGGTCGGATCAGAATTCCGGTTCGTCGCTGCTTCCACCAAATTCGGAGGAGCCAAAGGAACCGAACGATGAGGAACCGGAATTATCCGAATTGCCCCACGGATCCGATGCCGGAGCAGGCTGCACGGCGGGCGCGGCATTGGCTGGAGCGGTAGCCTCACCCTGATAGCCAGCGCCACCGGAATACCCGGCACCGCCCTGATATCCACCGGCATTGCCGGCGAAGCCACCGTTGTTGAACCCGCCGTTGCCGCCAGCGAAAGCATTGCCGCCACGATTGCCGGCAAAATTACCACCGTTGGCACTGGAGGTTCGGGTGACCTGGGCGGTCGCATAGCGCAGGGACGGACCGATCTCATCGACCTGAAGCTCAATAACCGTGCGCTGGGAACCATCGTTCGCCTGATAGGAACGCTGCTGCAAACGACCCTGCGCGATCACACGCATGCCCTTGCTCAGGCTCTGCGCGCAATGCTCGGCCATGTCGCGCCACGCGGAGCAGCGCATGAACAAAGCCTGACCATCTTCAAACTGGCCCGTATTACGGTTCCAGGTGCGCGGAGTGGAGGCAATGGTGAAGCTGGCCACGGACGAGCCGTTGCCAACCGTACGGATTTCGGGATCAGCCGTGAGGTTACCCACCACAGTGATAATCGTTTCGCCTGCCATCGTTACCTACTTACTTTGCAGCTTATTGTTTTGCAGCTTGAAAAGCTTGGAATTACTTACTTGCGAAGAATCTTCGTACGGATGACGGATTCGTTCAGGTTCAGCAGACGATCGAGTTCGTCGCTGGTGGCCGGCTCAGCGGAGTAGTTGACCACAACGTAATTGCCTTCGGTCTTGCCAGCGATCTCGTAGGCAAGCTTGCGACGGCCCCAGATGTCGATGTTCTCGACAGCACCGCCTTCCTTGGTGACAGTTTCCAGATACTGCTCGGTCAACTTCTTCAGACCGCGCTCATCCAGCTCAGGATCGGCAATGAACATCAGTTCGTACTTATGCGCAGACATCACCCACCTCCTTCGGACTATCGGCCATGGACCTTCCATGGCAGGAGTGTGTATGCGTACTGCCTTCACGCATCTATATATGAAAGGTATAAAGATACAGTTCAGACAACCTGTTCAGCATAGCCCTTCTGCTGGACGAGCGGCAATTGCGCACGTTCTGTGGTGCAGGCGCGTCATGGGCACCCGCATTGTTATATTGAATACGGCTATTTTTGTACGGTTGGTACCGTATTTACGCGACTCTAGATTTGTGGAAGGCGAAGCATGTCGGCGATTCTCGAAGGCACCCCGGATAAGAAATTGGCTTTGGTGACGGGTCGTGCGTACCCTGAGCAGGCCCATGAAACCGCGAAATACCTGGGAATCGACGTACTTGAGACCACGGCTTACGATTTCGCCAACGGCGAGATGTATGTGCGTTACACCGAGCCGGTGCGTGGCGCCGATGCGTTCGTGATGCAGGCGCACACCGAGCCGATCAACAAGTGGATTATGGAGCAGCTCATTATGGTTGACGCCATGAAGCGCGCTTCCGCCCGTTCCATTACCGTGGTCGCGCCGTTCCTTGGCTATTCGCGCCAGGATAAGAAGCATCAGGGCCGCGAGCCCATCACCGCCCGACTGATTTTCGACCTGTTCCGCGCAGCCGGCGCCGACCGTATTATGACGGTCGATCTGCATGCCGCCCAGGAGCAGGGTTTCTTCGATGGACCGGTCGACCATCTCACCGCCACTCCGGTGCTGCTTGACTACGTGCGCAACAACATGCCGCTTGAGAACACCACCATCGTGTCTCCGGATGCCGGCCGCATCAAGGTTTCCGAACAGTGGGCCGCGAAGCTGGGCAATCTGCCGCTCGCGTTCATTCACAAGACCCGTGACACCACCCGCCCGAACCATGCCGAAGCGCATGGCATTATCGGCGAGGTCGAAGGTCACGACTGCGTGGTGGTCGACGACATGATCGACACCGCGGGCACCATCTGCGAGGCCGTGCGCACACTGAACAACGCTGGTGCGAAGTCCGTGACGCTGGTTGCCACGCATGGTCTGCTGTCCGGCCCGGCCGTGGAACGCCTGAGGAATTGCGGTGCCAAGGAAATCGTGCTCACCGACACCGTGCCCGTTCCGGAAGAGAAGCGCTTGCCGAACATGACCGTGCTGTCCGTGGCTCCGCTGTTGGCCGCCGGCATCCGTTCCGTGTTCGAATCCGGATCCGTTTCCACGCTGCTCAACGGTCTGCCCGAAGACATGCGTCCCCGCAATATCTACGCCTGATTCGCGCAATCTTTTCAACGTAACAAAAACTCGCCCCCATCCGGTCGGCGAGTTTTTTAATGTCAGATCTTCCCAAAAACGGGGGGCCGCATCCTACGTCGGTAGGATGCGGCACCCCGCGTATCAAGAGAGAAAAGAGAAATCTGGCTAGCGTCCGATAGGCATCCTCGCTTCCGTTATTTGGCGAATGCTTCGCGGATTTGCGCGGCATTGCCGTAGGAGGCCTGCGCACCATACCCTGTGGCGGCGTATGCCGAAACATACGAGGCAAGCTCGGCCGCTTCGGAAAGCGCCATGCCCGAGGCAAGACCGGCCAGCACCGTGCCCATGAAGGAGTCGCCGCAGCCGGTGGTGTCCACCGCGTTCACACGCACGGGGGCAATGCGCTGGATCGGCGTTGCCGAAGTGGAATCCAATACCACGGAACCATCGCCGCCGAGCGTCACGATCGCCTGTTCGAAACCGAATCCACGCATTGCTTCCAGCGCATGATTCCAATCGAAACCGTCCCAATCGTCGTTTTCCGGCTCGTCAATGCCGAGCAGCTGCACCATCTCATGCTCGTTGACGAGCAGAATATCGGATGCTTCCACCAGTTCGGCCGGCAGCGACGGGGTGAACGGCGAATCGTTGAGCAGCACTTTCACGCCCGCTTCATGGCACATGCGCGCGGCGGCCGTCACCGTTTCGATCGGGCTTTCCAAGCACAGGCCAAGTACGGAAGACCGTGCCAGCGCATCGCGCACGGATTCCACATAATCCACGGTGACCTGCGCGTTGGATCCCGGCGAGTACACGATGGTGTTTT
>OOCM01001338.1_pt1 | contig 19778 bp, 15 predicted proteins | sample 1671111 | NCBI WGS metagenome assembly OOCM01 (sample SAMN06348123, study PRJEB24527) | human gut metagenome | biome: human gut; feature: ankylosing spondylitis patient; material: feces | host: Homo sapiens | place: China | collected 2015-10 | reverse complement strand
CTTCAGGGCCTGATCCTCGAACTTGGACTTGGTGAACCAGAGGACGAAGTCGTTCCTGTTGCGCTTGTTGGGATCCTCCTCCACGCCCTCGCGGACGCCGACGGCCAGATCCTCCTCGTTGTGGTCGTTGAAGATATAGTAGCGCTCGAGCTTGCTGGTGTCGAAATAGATGTTGCCGCCGGCCTGATAGGCATAGCCGGTGTCGAGCAGCTTCGTGATGATCCTGATATAGTCGTCAATGAGGCCGGTCGCGGGCTGGACGACGTCGGGGCGCTTGATGTTGAGCTTGCGGCAGTCCTCGAAGAACGCGTCGGTGTAGTACAGCGCGATCTCCATGACGGTCTTGTGCTCGCGGCGGGCGCCCTTGAGCATCTTGTCCTCGCCCTCGTCGGCGTCGGAGGTCAGGTGACCGACGTCGGTGATGTTCATGACGCGGTTGACGTCATAGCCCGCGAAGCGCAGGTACTTCTCGAGCACGTCCTCCATGATATAGGAGCGGAGGTTGCCGATGTGGGCAAAGTGGTAGACGGTCGGGCCGCAGGTGTACATCTCCACATGGCCGGGGGTGTGGGTGGTGAACTCCGCTTTCTTGTGGGTGGCTGAATTATACAGATACATGGTGATTCTCCTTCTATTTTCACATTTTCAATCCATTTCGCAAACAAAAAACGCCTCTCAGACCTATGGTCTGAGAGGCGAAATAATTTCCGCGGTTCCACTCTCGTTTCTCGCTCAAGGCTGGCCCCGTGACGTGGGCCGGGCGGCGGGCATCGGTTATCCCGCGCGCTCACGGACGCACTTTCCGCACCGCTGTCTGTGGGGCGGCTTTCAGCCGCTGGCCGCCCTTCTCTTTCCAGCGCCGGTGCGTACTCTTTCCGATCATCGCGCTATTTTTTTGGACGGCTCAATTGTATCAGGATTCCCCCGCAGTGTCAAGCCGCGGGCGAATTTTTGCGGCAATCAGATAAACGGAGACGGGTGGCTCTCGAATGCTGAACGGTACGCATAGGGTCCGGAAAAATACAGGGTCCCACCATGCCGAGCCTGCCCGCAATAGGTTGGGACGCCGATCGACGCCAGCAGGGTATAATCCACTATTGTCGCTGTATCCGGATCAATATAGCGCCGCCCAAAGGCAGTCTGGACAACCGTTCCGTACAGCACGGCAAAGCAGGTTCGGTGTGTTACAATTTCGTCGTCATCATGGTGAAGTGCGGCGACGTACTTGATTCCGTTGAGATTGTCTCTCGTCAGATGCGTCATGCAGCGCCCCGCATAGTCTTCAATAAGTTCGATTTCCTTTGCATACTTGCCGAAATTCTTGCGGTCACATCATCGCTTACCACCAGCTCTGTGTTGGCCGCAGTTTCGCTTTTTTCAAGCGGGGATTTTGTCGCCATTGCAGCAGAGTGTTTGCAAATCATCCCGCGCTCTTTTCCGCGCGGTGCAGGCGGCAGTACGAGATCATCGACGCGACGACGTCCACGCAGAAGATGAACTGGAAGATCCCCAGCCGTTCGGCGTAGTACTTCGTGAAGATGCCCTCCTCCTGTGCGCGGCTCACCGCAGCGACGCCGAGCAGGCCGCTGAGCGCGATCGTCAGAACATCGAACAGGAAGAACACCACGTTGACGGCAAAATATACGGTCAGCGAAAAGCCCAGCCCCAGAAGCAAGATCCCCGCATACGCCGGGATCTGCACGAGCTTCACGATCATCACCGCGCGTGCAAGCGCCAGCGGCGTATACCGCTCCTTCCGTCTCAGCAGAAGCAGCACGGCAATCAGCGCAATCAGCCACAGCTCCGCCATATACAGCAGCGCGGAAAAGATCTCCCACGGAAAGGCGGCGGGGAAGTATCCCTTGATCAGGACATAGATAACTCCAATGGATGCATACGGAAACAGCGCGCACAAAACGGCGGAAAGAATCATAACGCTCGGCTCCTCTCGTTGGGGGTTATTTGTCAGCTCTCCCGGAACACATCCCAGTTTTTCACGAAATACTCGACGCCGGAATAGACCGTTGTGACGAGGATGACGGCCTGGCAGACGAGGTTGAGCCAGTGGGGGATGCCGAAGAGCATCAGGCAGATGCAGACCATCGTGCTCGCAGTTTTGACCTTGCCGGACCAGGCGGCGGCGATGACACGCCCCTTCTCCACGGCGACAAGGCGCATGCCGGAGACGGCAAACTCGCGCAGCAGCACCGCGGCCAGCACCCAGCCGACCATGTCGCCGTTTTCCACGAACCAGCACAGCGCGGCCATGACGAGGCACTTGTCCGCGAGCGGATCCATGAACTTGCCGAAGTCCGAGACCTGATTATAGTGCCGGGCGATGTACCCGTCGGCGAGGTCGGTCAGGCACGCGATGATGTACACGGCCAGCGCCACATAGCTGCTGCCCGGGAAGCCCCAGTACAGGATCACCAGAAACACGGGGATCATCAGTACGCGGGCGATTGTCAGTTTGTTTGCGGTTGTCATGGGCATGGGAAGCCACATCCTTTCTGCGGCGGATTAAAATACAGGGTCATTATACCATGGCGGCGGCGCTTTGACCAGAGTGGAATTACTCCTCCTCGGCCAGCTCGCCCGTCAGCTCGCCGTCCATCGCGCCGGTGATGCGCACGGGGACGAACTCACCGGGCTGCACGTCGCGCTCGGCGCTGAAGTAGATGCGCCCGTCGATATCGGGGCTCTCGGCATAGCTGCGGCCGACGAAGCTCTGGGACTGCTCGTCCCAGCCGTCGCAGAGCACCTCCGTCACGTCGCCCATGCGGCTTTCGTTGAAGTCGTCCATAATGCGCGACTGCACGTCCACGATGAGGTCGGCGCGGCGCTGCGCCTCGTCGGCGTCGACGCGGTTGAGCATCTTGGCCGCGGGCGTTCCCTCCTCGGGCGAATACGGGAACACGCCCGCACGCTCGATGCGCACATCCTGCAGGAACTGACACAGCTCCTCGAAGGCGGCCTCATCCTCATACGGCAGGCCCGTAATCAGGCTCGTGCGCAGCACCAGACCGGGGATGCGCTCGCGCAGGGTGGAAAACAGCTCCAGCAGCTCGTCCTTCGTTGAGCGGCGGCACATCGTGCGCAGGATCTGGTCGTTGCAGTGCTGGATAGGCAGGTCGATATACTTGAGGATCTTCGGCTCCTGCGCGATCGTGTCGATCAGCTCGGGGGTGATCTCCTCGGGGTAGAGATAGTGCAGGCGGATCCAGTGGAAGTCGAGTTTGCACAGCTCGCGCAGGAGCGCGGCGAGCTTGTGCTCACCGTAGAGGTCGGTGCCGTAGCGCGTGATGTCCTGCGCGATGACGATGAGTTCCTTCACGCCCGCGGACGCAAGCTCGCTCGCCTCGTCCAGAAGTTCGTTCATCGGGCGGCTGCGGTAACGGCCGCGCAGGCGCGGAATGACGCAGTAGGCACAGCAGTTGTCGCAGCCCTCGGCGATGCGCAGATACGCATACCATGGGGGTGTGGAGAGGATGCGCGCGCCGCCCTGCTCGCAGTGGTGGATATCGCCCATGTGACAGGGGCGCAGCGTCTGCGCGCCCATCACCTCGTCGATGGCAAGGGCAATGTCGCCGTAGCTGCCGGTGCCGAGCACCGCGTCGACCTCAGGCAGCTCATGGAGCACATCGTCCTTGTAGCGCTGCGCCATGCAGCCGGTGACGATGATCTTTTTGAGCTTGCCCTCTTTTTTGAGCTCCGCCATCTCTAAGATATTATCGATGGCCTCCTCGCAGGCTGAGGCCAGAAAGCCGCAGGTGTTGACCACGGCCACGTCCGCCCCCTCGGGCGAGGAGACGATGTCGTGTCCCGCGTGCTGCACTGTGGCCATCATCTGCTCGCAGTTGACCTGATTTTTGGCGCAGCCCAGGGAAATGAAAGAAACGTTATAGGGCATAGAACCCCTCCTGATCGTAAACTAATTGTAAAAAATAGCCAAGCGACTACTCTTCGTAATCGAATTCCGTCGCATTCTCGCTGATTTGGGCGATTGCCGCGCGCACATCGCGCCACGCAAAGCCCCGCCGCAGCAGCATGTCAGACAGGCGCTTGCGCCCCTTTTCATCGAGCACGCGGCCCTTTGTCTTCTGCGCGATCACGCGCGCGATGGCCTCCTGCGCGTCGGGCGACTTTGACAGCGCGTCCTCCCACAGTTCGCGCGGCACGCCGCGGCGGTAGAGCTCATCGCGAATTTTCGCCTCGCCATAGCCCATGCCGCCGTAATGGCGCACGAGCATTGCGGCATACTCCGCGTCGTTGAGTGCGCCGATCTCCTCGAGCCAGTCGCACGCCGATTCAGCGTCGGCCTCGACCGAGCCCTTTTCCCTGAGCTTTTTCGAAAGCTCTTTCCTTGACAGCGGGCGGGACGAGATCATGTTCGCCGCGCGCACGCGCGTTTCGCTCCGCGCGCCGGACTGTTGCAATTCTACCACAGTCCTATCGTCAATGTCCAGTCCTATACATAAACCGAAACGCAGAAGCTCGCTCTCGGTGATCCGGAGGAGGTCTCCCCCCTCCAGATACACGAGAACGCGCTCCTGCTTATGCTTCGATCGTTCGATCTTCTCAATCTTCATCCTTGAAATCGTCGGCGCTGACATCCACGGCGCGGCCCGCGGCCTTCGCCGCCACGCGGGACTGGCCCGTCATCAGCTTGTCGAAGTTGCGGCGGATCTCCGCTTCGAGGTTATCGGCGATCTCGGGATTGTTTTTCAGATACTGCTTGGCCGCGTCGCGTCCCTGACCGATGCGCGTTTCGCCCATCGAGTACCACGAGCCGCTCTTCTGCACCAATCCGAGCTTGACGCCGAGGTCGATCAGTTCGCCGATGAGCGAGATGCCCTCGCCGTACATGATGTCGAACTCCGCCTCGCGGAACGGAGGCGCCATCTTGTTCTTCACGACCTTGGCGCGCGTACGGTTGCCGATGATCTCGCTGCCGTTTTTCAGCGCCTCGATGCGGCGCACATCGATACGCACGCTCGAATAGAACTTAAGCGCGCGGCCGCCGGTCGTGACCTCGGGGTTGCCGTACATGACGCCGACCTTTTCGCGCAGCTGGTTGATGAAAATGACGATGGTGTTCGTTTTGCCGACCGCGCCGGTCAGCTTGCGCAGTGCTTGCGACATGAGGCGCGCGTGCAGACCGACAAAGCTGTCGCCCATCTCGCCCTCGATCTCCGCGCGCGGCACGAGCGCCGCGACGGAGTCGACCACGATGACGTCGATCGCGCCGGAGCGCACGAGCGCCTCGGTGATCTCAAGCGCCTGCTCGCCGGTGTCCGGCTGGGAGACGAGCATATCCTCGACCTTGACGCCAAGCGCGCGGGCATAGGTGATGTCGAGCGCGTGCTCGGCGTCGATGAACGCGACCTCGCCGCCCGCCTTCTGCGCCTGGGCGAGCACATGCAGCGCCAGCGTCGTCTTACCGGAGGATTCAGGCCCGTAAATTTCGATGATACGGCCCTTGGGCAGGCCCCCGATACCGAGCGCCAGGTCGAGCGCCAGCGAGCCCGTGGAGATGGCCTCCACATTGCTCACGGTGTTGTCGCCAAAGCGCATGATCGAACCCTTGCCGTAGGTGCGCTCGATCTGCTGCATCGCGGTCTCGATCGCCCGCTTCTTGTCGTCGGCCATCGCCGCAGCTGCCTTCGTCTGAGACTTTTCTGCCATGTTCGCGTTCCTCCCGATTCTTTATGTAAACTAAATTTGCTTCAAATGGTCTCCACGCGCGTGCCGTACACCACGCGGGGGATGTTGTTGAGGTCCTTGACGATCTGAATGTCGCCAAAGCCGTGCGAGCGCATGATGCGCAGCACCTGATCCGCCTGCCCGATGCCGACCTCGAAAAAGAGCATGCCGTTTTCACACAGGGCATCGCGCCACTTTTCGCAGATCACACGGTAGAAGTCGAGCCCGTCCGCGCCGCCGTCAAGCGCAAGGCGCGGCTCGTGCTCGCGCACGGAAGCGTCGAGCGTGTCGATGTCCGCGCTCGGGATGTACGGCGGGTTGCTGACCAGAAACTGGAACTCGCCCAGCGTGCGCGCGGGCTTTTCCCGCGCGTCGATCTTCAGGCTTGCCACCCGCGCCGTCAAGCGGTTGCGGCGGATGTTCTGCCGGCAGATCTTGAGCGCCTCTTCGTCATATTCGCCGAGCAGCACGCGCGCGTTCGGCAGGTTTGCCGCCGCGGCAAGGCCGATGCATCCGCTGCCCGCGCAGAGATCCAGAATGCGGCAGGCCCCCGCGCCGCGCGCCGCGTCGACGAGCTTTGTCGCCAGTACCTCGGTATCCGGGCGCGGGATGAGCACCGCGGGCGAAATGTCGAGCGGCAGACCATAGAACTCCCACTCGCCGATGAGATACGCCACCGGCTCGCCCGCCAAGTGGCGCTTGACGAGCTCGCGCGCACTCTTCTCCACCTCGGGCGAGGCGTAGAGTGAGCCGTCGCGCACCAGCTCCTCGCGCGTTTTTGCCGCCGCGGCGCAGACGAGCTCGCGCGCCGACTGCGTCGCCTCCTCGTCGCCCGCGCGCCTCAGCTCCGTGCGCAGGTCCAGATAGAGATTATTATATGTCGTTGCCATGCTTACCACGCATCCTTGCCTTTTTCTTCGGGAATGACCAGCTCGAGCGCGCGGATGGCGACCTCGAGCATGCTGTCGTCCGGCTCGTTGGTCGTAAAGTTTTGCAGCCACAGGCCCGGACGCGCCAAAAAGCGCGTCACCTTGTTGTCGTGCCCGCCGACGTAGCGGTTGAACTCATACGTCACGCCCACGATTGGAATGAGCAGCAGCAGGTGCAGCGCCACGCGCACCCACATGTTGCGCCAGTTGACAAAGCTGAAGACAAGGCTCGAGACTAAAATCGACACGACCACGACCACAAAGAGAAAGCTCGTGCCGCAGCGCGGATGGTGGCGCGGCTGGATGCGGCAGTTTTCGACCGTCAGCGGCAGCCCCGCCTCGTAGCAGAAGATCGTCTTATGCTCCGCGCCGTGGTACTGGAACACGCGGTAGATGTCCTTCTGCTTGGAGCACAGGATCATGTAAGCGAAGAAGATCACGAGCTTGATGACGGATTCGACCAGATTGTGCACCGCCGCGCTCTTGATATACGGGTCGATAAAGCCGGCCAGAAACGTCGGCAGCAGGAAAAAGAGCAGGATCGTCAGCCCCAGCGACAGAAAGACCGCCAGCGCCGTGATGAATTTCTGCATTTTTTCGTTGCCGAGCTTTTTTTCAAGCCACTGGTCGAATTTGCTCGGCTCGGCGACGTCCTCGTCGGGGAAATAGTCCGCCGAAAACATCAGCGCCTTGACGCCCTTGACCATCGAATCGACGAACGTCACCGCGCCGCGGATGATGGGTAAGCCCAAAACGGGGTACTTGTCGCGCACGAGCGTCAGCTCCTCGACCTTTTCGACCAGCCCGTCCGGCGAGCGGACGACAATAGCCTGCTTGCCCGGACCGCGCATCAAAACTCCCTCGATCAACGCCTGTCCGCCGATGCTCGTGCGGAACTTAGACGCGGAAGCCTTGTTTTTTGCTTCTTCTGCCATGAATGGTTCTCCTTTTTCTATGCGATATCATACCACGGGTTTTGCAAGAATGCAACACCCGTTCTATTTTTTACGACATGGGCAGCGAGATCGTCACGACCGCGCCGCCGCCCTCGGCGTTGGCGATGTCGAACGTGCCGCCGTGCAGGCGCACGATCTCGTCACACACGGCAAGGCCGATGCCGCTGCCGCGTGCCTTCGACGAGCCTTTGTAGAATTTCTGCTTGACGAACGGCAGCTCCTCCTCCGGGATGCCGGGGCCGTAGTCGCGCACGCGGATGACAAATTTTCCATCCTCGCACGCGGCGCTCACGTCGATGCGCTTTCCCGCGCCGCCGTGCTTGGCCGCGTTGTCGAGCACATTGCAGAAGACCTGCTTCATGCGCTCGCTGTCTGCCACGATCGGCGGCACATCCTCGTCAGGGCCCTTGTAGCTGACCTCGATGCCCTCCTGCCGGAAGAGCTCGAAATAGGTGTAGATTGCGTCCTCGAGCTCGCTGGCAAGATCGACGCTCTCCACGCGCAGCGTGAAGCGCCCGTCCTGCATCTTCGTGAATTCGAGCAGCTCCTCGACCATCGTCGTCAGGCGGCGGGACTCTTTCAAAATGATGCCGAGGCCGCGCTTCGTCTGGTCGATGTTCGCGCCCGGGTCAGCGGAAAGCGTCTCTGCCCAGCCGCTGATGGCGGTCAGCGGCGTTCGCAGCTCGTGCGAGACCGACGAGATAAATTCCTGCTGGATCTTCTCGGCCTGGCTGATCTTGAGTGACATGTCGTTGATGTTGTCGACCAGCTCGCCGAGCTCGTCGCGGTAGTGGTTCTCGATCATGATGCCGTAGCTGCCGCCCGAAATGCGGCGTGCCGCGTCGCTCACGACTGCGACAGGCTGGACGACGTTGTTGATAAAAATAGCATTCGACGCCGCAATCAGCGCCATGCACACGAGTGCCGCCGCCGAAGCGAGCAGCGACTCGACCAACACGCGATGCTGCGCCTCGCGCAGCGATGTCACGTACCGCAGCACGCCGACGACGCGGGAGTTAAAAAACAGCGGATACGACACCGCGAGGATATTCTCCCCCGTCTGCGGATCGCGGCCCTGAAACGACGCCATTTTACCGCCGATCGCGCTGTCAACGTCGCTCGTGCCGGGCAGCGTGCCCGCCGTCAGCCCGTAGGACGAGACCTGCACGCGTCCGTTCGTGTTGATGAACTGGAGCTCGATCGTGTCCTTTTCTTCAAACGTTTCGGCGGAGTACGACGCGAGGCGGTAATATTCGCTGTAGCTCTTCACGCCGTAGCCCGTGAAGGTCTCCGCCGCGATACGCGCGCGGCTCTCAAGGCCCGAGCGCATCGCATTGTAATAGTATTCCTGCACGCCCACGCTGAAAAGCGCCACCGCCAGCACCAGCAGCAGCAAGATCGGCAGCACCGCCGAAAACATCCACCGCTGACGAAGGCCACGGATGTGCAGCGCCGAAGCAAAGCCTTTTCGATTGTCCGGCATCGCTGCCCCTCCTTCGTTCGGTGCGCTCACACCGTCCATTTATAACCAAAGCCCCACACGGTGGAGATGTACTTCGGCTCCTGCGCGTCATCTTCGATCTTGAGGCGCAGGCGGCGGACATTCACGTCCACGATCTTGAGCTCGCCAAAGTAGCCCTTGCCCCACACGGCGTCGAGAATTTCCTCGCGCGCGAGCGCCTTGCCGCTGTTTTCCATAAAGAGCTTGACGATCGCGTACTCGATCTGCGTCAGCTTGACGCGCTCGCCGTTTTTTTCAAGCGTCCGGTTCGTCAGGTTCAGCAGAAACGGCGGCTGATACAACTCTCCGGTATGCGTGGCCGGCGTGTTTTCGCCCATGCGGCGCAGCAGCGCGTCCACGCGCGCGGTGAGCTCGGCGGGCGAAAACGGCTTTGTCACATAGTCGTCCGCGCCGGTCATCAGGCCCGTCACCTTGTCCATCTCCTGCGTGCGCGCCGTCAGCATGATGATGCCGACCTGCGCGTTCGACATGCGGATGCGGCGGCAGACTTCGAACCCGTCGATGTCCGGCAGCATGATGTCGAGCAGGCACAGCTTCGTGTCGGGATTTTCCTGCAATTTTTGAAGCGCCTCCTCGCCGCACTCAGCCTCCACGACCTCGTAGCCCGCACGCTGCAAATTGATGACAATAAAACTACGGATACTGGCTTCATCCTCCAGCACCAGCACTTTTTTCATATCGTTTCTCCTCTCAGTTGTCTCCCATCGTCCATTCCGCCGTGATGAGCGAGAAGCGCTCGCGCAGCGATTGCTCATCAAGCGTGATATTCCATGCATCGCCGATCCGTGCGGCGTATACCGCCTCCACCTGCTGCGTGAGCACAAAGCGGCTGCCGATGTTGGCAAGTCCCTCGCGCGCCTCGCCCGTCAGGGTGTAGACGGTGAGCAGTTTCTCTCTCAGTCCGCCCTCGCCCGCGCGGTAGAAGGACACAGCGGTCTCGCCGCTGCCCGCGCTGCGCTCGACGGTCAGATGGTCCTTGTCCCACTCGTCCGGCAGCACAAGGCTCCAGCCGTCCGCCACATTGTGGAAGCAGCTCTGCACGTCCGTCACCGTGCCGTCGATGCTGTACTGCTCCCAGACAACGTAATACTGCAGCTCGCTCTCGCGGTCAAAGCGCTGCAAGGGACGCGTCTTCGGCGCTTCGGTCACGCCGTCGCTGTTTTCATCGCGCGGGAAAAGGCCGAGGAAAATTTCCTCCGCGGGTACCTGATTTGCGTCCGCGCCGAGGGCGATGTTCTGCAGCCGCCCGCCCTTGAGCGCCAGCACGTCCGTCACGGTCAGGTTGTCGCCCGTCACGCCCGTCACGAACAGCGCGTTCTCCCCGCCCGTCAGCGTGCCGGCCGTCAGGCGGCTCAGCTCCGCCACCGAGGCGGACAGGCGCAGCGAGGACTTCGCGTGCAGCGCGCCGTCATCCCAGTCGTAGTAATCGACGCGCGCCGTACTCTCTTCGTCGCTGCAAATAATTAAAAGTTCCTGCTTCCCGTCGCCGTTCATGTCGAGGTTCGCGTAACGGGAATAGCCCGTCGTTAAAAGCGACTCCGGCGTGCCGGGAGAGAGCGGATAGATGGCAAGCCCCTGCACATCCGAGCTGCTCTTGTAGCCGACCAGGATCTCCTTGAGCCCGTCGCCGTCCAGATCCGCGTAGTTCACGCTGTAGATCTGGCTCGATGCGCCCTCGATCACGGCGTAGCGCTCGTAGCTGTCGCCGTCGGCTTTGAAGATATAGATCTTCATCGGCTTTTTGTCGCTCGCGCGGCGGAAGAAGGCCACCGCCTCTTCGCTGCCGTCACCATCGAGGTCGATCATCTGCACGCTCTGCAAATTGCTGCCCGACGTGGGCGCGGCATACTCCGCGCCGTCTGTGAGCAGCGCGTCGATCTGCGATTCGAGCGACTCATACTCGCCTGCGAGCTTCGGCAGGCGGTAGAGCGACGTCTCCGGCGTCGTGAACATGCAGCCCGAAAGCAGCAGTGAAAATAATCCGATCACCAGCATTTTCCCCGCGCGCTTCATTCTCTCCGCCTCCTTTTTTCATACAGATACCAATACAAAGTTATCATAGCACGCCGCCGCGCAAAAAGGTAGCCCCTTTTTGCGCATTTTCCGCAAAAAAGCAGCGTTCAATGTCCTATCTAAGCCTCATCAAAGCGAAAGATGCGCCTTTTTCGCCCACCGGGCGCAAAACAGCATTCTAAAAAGCACGCATTTTGTGCTCCCTGAGCACAAAACAGTGTCCTCGCACACACTCCCCCGGCGCATTTCGCGCCCTGCGGGCGCGAAACAGCCCACCGCACCCAAGCGTCGCAGACTTTCGCGTCCGCAGACGCGAAATAATTTTGATCGTCATTTCCAACGACATGCGCGTTGGAAATGACTCTTCTCAGGCCGCAAGTTTGGAATTCGCCCGCCGACGGCGGGCGAATTATGCGCACAGCGGCCTGCAATCCCCCTCTAAAATGAAAGGGAACGGCAAAGCCGTTCCCTTTCGTTTTAGAATTTATACAATACTGTCGCCACCTGCGCCCTCGTCATCGCGCCGTTGGGGCGGAAGCTGCCGTCGTTAAAGCCCGTGAGGATGCCCATCTCGCTGAGCGTGCTCACGTACTCCGCCGCCCACGACTGGATTGCGCTGCTGTCGGTGAACTTGAGCGCGCCCTGGGCGTAGCCCTTTTCGGTCAGGCGACCGAGCATCGTCACCGCCTCCTGGCGGCTCACGTTGGCCGTGGGGTTGAAGTAGAGCTTGCCCGAGCCGTCGGAACTGCCCTTGATGATGCCGAGCGAGTACATCGCCTTCGCGCCGTTCAGCGCCCAGGATGCGATCTCATTCGTATCGGCAAACGGGAGCTGCACGGAGGAATGATCCTGCGAAGAACCTAAGTAACGCGCGAGCAGCACGGCAAATTCCTGACGGCTGATCTTCGTATCCGGCAGGAAGTTACCGTTCGAACCGTTCGAAATGCCGCTGCGCTTGAGGTACGCCACCGCATCGTTCGCCCAGTGGTCCCGCATATCGGCAAAGGCCGGCGTCGCGCTCGACGTACCGGCGTTCACGCCCGCGCGGCTCAGGTTGCCGCTCGCGTCGCCCGCGACCACGCTCACGCGATGCTGTGCGCCGTCCCCCGCGGGAAGCGTAATGCTCAGCGCGCCGCTGGACTGGTTATAGGCGTAGGACGTGTAGCTCTTGCCGTCGTAGGTCACGTGAATGGTCGGGATGGCCGCGCCGTCGATGTCATCTTTCACCGTGCCGGTCACAGTGTTGCTCGCCGCATTGTACTGGAGCGAGAGCTTCGGCGCGGTCGTATCGGTCAGGCCGCCGTAGGAGAGCACGAGCTGGTCAAGGTACACGGCGCTGATAAGCTCCGTGTCCGAAGAGACGATCATGCCCGTGATCGCGGTCGCCGCGCCGAGGTTCGCCGTCAGGAGCTTCCAGCCGGAGAAGTTGAGAGCTCCCAGGTTCACGCTGCCAGTATCCGTCACCAGCGCGAGCTGCGCTCCGCTATTGTCGCCGTAGACCCAGAAGTTGAGCTGGTCGTAATTTGAAGGAATGGCATAGTTGAGGCCGATGTAGGCGTTGCCCTCGCTGCCGATCGCATAGTCAAGCCGTGCGGAGGCGTAGCCGTTGTGCACGCGGGTCATCTCACTGTTGTAGGAGAGCATCGCACGCGTGCCGGTCGCGGTCGCGAACGAGGTCTCAAAGCCGTCGAGCGTGCGCAGGGCGCGCGCCGTCACCGTCACAGGGACCGTCACGGAAATGCGGCCGAGGCTCGCCGTCACGCTGCCGCTGCCGATGCTGCCGGACGCCGTGAACACGCCGTTTTCGATCGTGCCGACATTGCCCTGCACGGTCCAGGTAAAGCCCTTGTTGTCGCCGAGCACCGGCAAATGGCGGTACATCGCCGAGGCGGTCAGCGTCGCCGTCTCGCCCGCGCTGAGCGTGATAGCGCTCACGGCCTTGCCGTTCTGCTTGACGCTGATGCTGTCGGGCTGCGTGATGACATCGATCTTCGTCTGCGCGCTCGCGCCGCCCGCGTTCGCCGTCACCGTCACGGTGCCGGAGGCGGGCGCGGTCAGGACATTGCCGTCAATGGTGCCCTTATCCGCGCGCAGGGAGACATTGGAATTTGCCATGGGGATATAGTTCGTGTCGAGCGCCGTCGCGGTGAGCTTGACCTGCGCGTTCGGGAGCACGCGCGTGCTCTCGCTTTCAAGATACACATGGCCCACGGAGTTCGTCGGGCGGCTGTCCGCCACAAGGAAGATGTGGTTCGTCACCGCGCGCTCGCTGCCGCCCGAGGGCTTGTCGACAAGCGTCGATACCGTGCTGTCGGGGCTCGTCGCGACCATCGCGGTCGAGCCGCCGCCGTCCAGGCTCAGCGCCGTCACGCAGCCGAGCTCCACCATGCGCTGGGCGACCTGCGTCAGCGTCGCGCCGATGGAATAGCCGCTCTGGCGGCCATCGATCGTGTAGAGCACGAGCGAGCCGTCGCGCTTGAGGCCCACCGCCGTGCGCGGGGCCGCGCCATTGACAAGGCCCGAACAGACCTGACCGTTATCGACCAGCTGATAGAGCGCGCCGATCATGTTCGTCACGCCGCTCCACTCGCTGCCGCTCGCGCTGACGGAAAGCGTCAGGCGCTCGCCGGGCTGGAGCGCGCGCAGCTGCTCCACATAGCCCGCCGCCTTCAAATTCGACGAAAGCACATACTGTCCCGCGCCGACGGGCGTGTCCTTGCCGCCCTCGATGACCTGCTCGACCACGAGCGTCAGGCTGCCGTTCAGGCCGAGCGAGCCGCCGACCGCCGAGCAAACAACATCCACGCCCTCCTCGCTCGTGCCGGTCGTGGCGCGGGCATTGAAGGTAGAGTCATAGAGATAGATGCCGAATGAGCTCTGGCGTACGTAGTTGAAAGCCGTGACCGTCAGGCTGCGGCCATAATCCGACTGCGCCGTGATGCGGAGCGAGGGCTTGCCCATCACCGTGCTGCCGTCGTCGCGGAAGCCGATGGCGTAATACTCGCTCGAGGCGTTGCGCAGCACGCCCTCGGTCATCATGCTGCCAAGCGGGATGCCCGTCGCCGTGTCGTAATAGTCGCCGTTGATGCCCGCGACCACGCGGTAGCCGCGCGCTTCGAGCTTTTTCGCGGCAGTCGAGACCGTTGTAAGCTGGGTCGTGTAGTCGCCGCCGCTCACGATGGGCTTCACGCGTGCGTTGGGCGAGTAGACCACATAATTCTCCTGACGGAGATCAGAATACGTATTGCTCCAGAACGTACCGGCGTTGAGCTCGGTGCGCTCGTTGACCTCGACGCTTGAGCTCGCCAGATCGTCGCCGAGCGCGTCAGACGCGAAGGCGTTGAGCGGAGCCGCCGCCAGCACGACTGCCAGCGACAGCGACAAAAACTTACGGATGATGGATTTCACGATTTGCCTCCTTGCTGAAAATTCCTTGAATTGGTAAACATAACACAGTATAGCAGATGCCCTGCCATAAGTAAAGACGCAAAAACGCGGAAAAAGTTTCCACTTTTTTCGCAAAATTTAGAGCGAAAGCGCCTCGAGCACCCGCACGATGACGGCGTTTGACACCAAAAAGCCCTGCGGCGTCAGCCGCCAGCGGCCGTTTTCCTTTTGGGAAAGGCCGTGGTGCGCGCACTCTTCGAGCACTGCCTCGGCGTCCCGCGTGTTCTCCTTGAGCGCCGACAGGTCGAGCCCCCGCGCGGTGCGCAGGGCAAGCATGACGCGTTCTTCTTCGCGCTCGCGTTCCGCGGGGCATGCGCTTTCGGAAAGGTGCTCCTCACCCTTGATGTAAGCATTCAAGTCGCGCGCGTAGGCGAAGCGCCGCCCGCCGAAGTCCGAATGCGCGCCAGGACCGAAGCCCAGATACTCCTGCATCGTCCAGTATTTGAGGTTGTGGCGCGACTCGCGCCCGGGACGCGCGAAGTTCGAAATTTCATACTGCGCGTAGCCCGCCTTTTCGAGCAGCTCGACCGTTGCAAGGTACTCCTCCGCCTGTTCATCGTCGTCGGGGATGCGCAGGGTGTCTTTTTTGCGGTCGAGCGGCGTGCCCCCCTCGATCTTGAGCCCGTAGCAGGAAAGGTGCTCAGGCTCAAGAGCGATGGCCGCTTGCAGGCTTTCCCGCCAGTGCGCCATTGTCTGCTCGGGTAGGCCGTAGATGAGATCGAGGCTCACATTGTCGAAGCACGCCGCGCGGGCGGCATGTACGGCCTCAACCGTCTCTTTATGCGTGTGGACGCGCCCGATCAGGCGCAGCTCGTCGTCGCTCGCCGACTGCATCCCGAGTGAAATGCGGTTGAAGCCCGCTTCTCTGAGCTGCCGCAGTGCTGATACCTCCCGTGCGCTATCGGGATTCGCCTCGGTCGTGATCTCAGCGTTTTTGTCCACGCGGTAATGGGCAAAGACCGTCTCTAAAATGCGGCAGAGCCGGTCTGCGCCGAGATAGCTCGGCGTGCCGCCGCCAAAGTAGATCGTGTCAACGGTATGGCCTTTCGCCTGATCCGCCCAGCACATCAGATCGCGCTGCAAGGCCGCGGTGTAGGCGTCCATCTTCTCCTCCGAATGAGGAAGCGAGTAGAAGTCGCAGTAAATGCACTTTGCCTTGCAGAACGGAATGTGGAGATACAGTCCCAGCGGTCGCATCGCGTCAACTCCTTTGCAAAAATGTCCTCGCCCATTGTAACACAAACCTCGCCGCGCGCAAGACGGTATCGCGCGGATATTTCGTCCATTTCCCGCAAACACTACGACAAAAGGAGTGATTCTTCATGGATATGACGCCTCAGGAATATCAGGAGTATGTCAAGCGCCTTGCGCCCAAATCGCCCATTTTCAAGGATACCGCCTTTGCCTTTTTCATCGGCGGCGCGATCTGCGCGCTCGGCCAGCTCATCCAGAACGGCTTTCTCTCGCTCGGCCTTGCAAAGGCGGACGCAGGCACGGCGACCTCGATCTGCCTCATCTTCCTCTCCGCACTTTTAACAGGCTTAAACCTTTACAATTCCATCGCGCGCTTTGCCGGGGCCGGCACGCTCGTGCCGATCACGGGCTTTGCCAACTCCGTTGTCTCCCCCGCCATCGACTTTAAGAGCGAGGGCTTCATCACCGGCATGGCGTCAAAGATGTTCGTCGTCGCGGGGCCGGTCATCGTGTTCGGCACGCTCGCAAGCGTCGTGTACGGCGTTATCCTGATGCTGCTGTAAAAAAGGAGAGATACCGCGGCATTCCCTTTTTTCGCGTCCGCTTTTGTAAATCCGGTCAAGGGGGCAAATTGACGAAATTTACTTTCCCCATCGTTTGCGGCGCGAAGACTCGGGAAGTGTGTCCATTCATGGTTTATGCGCGGTTATTCTGTTGACATAACGATGTGGAAAACTCTGTGGAAACTGTGAATAACTTTGTTGTTCCAGTGCGTTCCCGCCGGTTGACAATTGGTTATGCTCGACGTCTTTCGGCATAATTGGCGCAGAAATTCCCGCGAATTTCTGCATTTTCCCGCCAAAGGCAAAAATCTGCTGCGGCCACTTGCCATTGTGGTCAAAAAATCGTATAATGTACTAAGTTTTGTGTTTGAAGATCAGAATCGTAAATTTCGGCGAAATGGAGAAACCCCAATGGCAGAAGCAAAAAAAACGAATTACGGCAACGAGAGCATCTCGTCCCTCAAGGGCGCGGACCGTGTGCGCAAGCGCCCGGGCGTCATCTTCGGCTCGGACGGGCTGGACGGCTGCGAGCACGCCGTGTTCGAGATCCTCTCCAACTCCATCGACGAAGCGCGCGAGGGGCACGGCAGGCTCATCACCGTCACCCGTTACTTAGACCACAGCATCGAGGTCGAGGACATGGGCCGCGGCTGCCCTGTGGACTATAACCCCAAGGAAAAGCGCTTCAACTGGGAGCTCGTGTACTGCGAGCTCTACGCCGGCGGCAAGTACAACAACTTGGACGGCGACAACTACGAATACTCCCTCGGCCTCAACGGCCTCGGCGCGTGCGCGACGCAGTATTCCTCGCGCTATATGGACGTGACCGTCTGGCGCGACGGGAACAAATACTCCCTGCACTTTGAACGCGGCGAGCCCGTGGGCAAAAAGGGTGATGAGCTCAGGATCGAGCCGACCGACCGCGGCCGCAAAACCGGCACGCGCACGCGCTGGCTGCCCGACCTCGACGTGTTTACCGATATCGACATTCCCGCCGACTACTATGTCGAAACGCTGCGCCGTCAGGCCGTCGTCAACGCGGGCATCACGTTCCGCTTCAAAAACGAAGTCCTCCCCGGCCACTTTGAGACGCAGGACTTCGTCTACGAAAACGGCATCATCGACTATGTCGCCGAGATCGCGGGTGAAGACGCCCTGACCACCCCCGTCTTCTGGGAGACGGAGCGCCGCGGCCGCGACCGCGAGGACAAGCCCGAATACAAGGTCAAGCTCTCCTGCGCGTGCTGCTTCTCGAATAAGGTGCAGCGCATCGAGCACTATCACAACTCCTCGTGGCTCGAGCACGGCGGCAGCCCCGAAAAGGCGTCGAAGACCGCCTTTGTCTACGCCATCGACAAGTATTTGAAGGACAACAACAAATACCAGAAAGGCGAAGCCCGTATCGCCTGGCAAGACATCGAAGACTGCATCATTCTTGTCTCCAACAACTTCTCCACGCAGACGAGCTACGAGAACCAGACGAAAAAGGCCATCACGAACAAGTTCGTGCAGGAGGCGATGACGGACTTTCTGAAGTCCCGCCTCGAAACCTATTTCATCGAAAACCGCGTCGACGCGCTCAAGATCGCCGAGCAGGTGCTCATCAACAAAAGAAGCCGCGAGAGCGCGGAAAAACAGCGCCTGAACATCAAGAAAAAGCTCTCCGGCAGCATCGACATCTCAAACCGCGTCGAAAAGTTTGTCGACTGCCGCACGCGCGACGTCTCGCGCCGCGAGATCTACATCGTCGAGGGCGACAGCGCCCTCGGCAGCGTCAAGCTCTCGCGCGACGGCGAGTTTCAGGGCATCATGCCCGTGCGCGGCAAGATCTTAAACTGTCTCAAGGCCGACTATCCGCGCATTTTCAAGAGTGAGATCATCACCGACCTTTTGAAGGTCCTCGGCTGCGGCGTCGAGGTGCCGGGCAAGTTTGTCAAGGACCTGAACGCCTTTGATATCAACAATCTTCGCTGGAACAAGGTCATCCTCTGCACCGATGCCGATGTCGACGGCTTTCAAATCCGGACGCTCATCCTGACGATGATCTACCGCCTCTGCCCGACGCTGATTCGCGAGGGCTATGTCTACATCGCCGAGACCCCGCTTTTTGAGATCACCTGCGGCGAAAAGACGTGGTTCGCCTACACGGACAAGGAGAAAAACGACATCGTCAAGGCCCTTGAGGGCAAGCGCTGCAAGGTCGACCGCTCGAAAGGTCTCGGCGAGAACGACCCCGAAATGATGTGGCTCACGACCATGAACCCCGAGACACGCCGTCTCATCAAGGTCATGCCAGAGGACGCGGAGGCGACGGCACACTCGTTTGATCTGCTGCTCGGCGACAATTTGCAGGGCCGCAAGGACCACATTGCCGAAAACGGCTACAAATACCTCGAAATGATCGACGTATCGTAATACGAACAAACAGGAAAGGAGCGTTACTTTATGGAAGGCATTTTACTTCACGTTCTCTATCGCGGCGAAAAGGCTAATGACTTTGCATCGGAGATGGAGCGAAGTGGCCTGCGCGCCGCCGTCCTCGCGGAAGAGGGCTGCATGCAGTACGACTACTACCGGCCTCTTGCCGGGGAAAACTGCGTGCTGCTCGTGGAGCACTGGCGCGACCGCGCCGCGCTCGACAAGCACTCCGCGGGCGAGCCGATGGCAAAGCTCAAGGCGCTCAAGGCAAGCTACGACCTCGCAACGACCGTTGAGCGCTTTGAATGAGGAGAAGCGCATCCGAGGCAAAAAATTGGGAATCTGCTAAGGAGTTTTGATAGCCATGAAAAAGATTGTTCTTAAAACTGCGATAGGGATTCTTCTCGTTTGCAGCGTATTTGTTGGTTTTCTTTATATAAGCAGCGACATTGGCATAGCGTCGGGCAATCTGGAAACAGACATTCGTTCGTCGCAGAAGATCAAGGAGGATTGGGCGATCGATGGAAGTGTTTCTGACACGATGGCTGCATATATTTCTTATCCGCAGGACATGAGCGACCACACTTTTTCCGTCTATGTCAATCGCCCGGGACTTTCCTTCGGATATTTCTTCCGCGCGGGCGGAAAACTCTCGGAGATCCAGGAAGGAATTGCAGAGTTCACCACAGAGGGTGCTAATGAGCGCGCATTGATTTCCATGAATCAGCAGCAGGTGCAGCAGCTTCAAATCGATGATGGCCGCGCCAAACAAGCGATCGATATCGACAGCGATCAGCCCTTTGCGATCGTCCTGCCGATCAATGCGGGCAGCATTACTTTTTATGACGTGAACGGAAATGCTGTAGAATATTGGAATCATCCTCTTTAACAGCTTCCGGTTTGCCAAGCCGGCTTCATCCCTTCAAGAACGAAGTTCCCCTGCATCATTCGACCGCAAAAAATCCGTACACAAGCAGGAAGACCCGACCGATGAGCACCCATCGGTCGGGTCTTCTGTCTGATGCGTCCCTTT
>OOCM01001337.1_pt1 | contig 19783 bp, 18 predicted proteins | sample 1671111 | NCBI WGS metagenome assembly OOCM01 (sample SAMN06348123, study PRJEB24527) | human gut metagenome | biome: human gut; feature: ankylosing spondylitis patient; material: feces | host: Homo sapiens | place: China | collected 2015-10 | reverse complement strand
CATGCTCCGGGAGTTCGTGGATTTTGCCAATGTATTTAACTAACTTTCCATTTAAATAGAAAAGAGGGACTGGGATGAGTGATGCAATACCTGTGAACAGAATAAAAGGTGTGGGAGAGAAGACGGCGGCTCTGTTTGGTAGGATCAATGTTTTTACCGTGGAGGATCTGATCGGACATTATCCCAGGGATTACGAGACTTATGATGCTCCGGTACCCATCCGGGAGGCGTCTGCCGGCAGTGTGCAGGCCATCTATGGGCAGATCACGGCCATTCCCAATGTGAAGAAGGTCCGGAATCTGTCGATCCTGAACGCTGTGCTGACGGATGACAACGGAGATTCCATTCAGCTAACTTTTTTCAATATGCCATTTTTAAAAAAGGTGTTAAAACCCGGCGGATTCTATCTGTTCCGTGGTCTGGTACAGCAGAGGGGCACTCATAAGATCATGGAGCAGCCCAGAATGTTTACCTGGGAGGAATATCAGAAAAAATCAGGTCGGCTTCTGCCCAGATATGCCCTGACCAAAGGACTGACCAACCAGACGGTGCAGAAGTCCGTAGCCCAGGCACTGGAATATTATCCCCCGGAAAAAGAATATCTGCCGCAGTCCGTATTGCAAAAAATACCCATGCTTTCCCACAGGGAAGCTGTCAATTCACTGCACTTCCCGGAAAACCGGGAGGAACTGCTGGCAGCAAGGAATCGTATCGTATTCGAAGAATTCTTTTCTTTTTTACTGGTTCTTCGGAAAAATAAAGATCTGGCGGCGAAGACGGAGAATCATTTTCCCATGTATGAGACTGCGGATACCGTAAGATTTCTGGAGCAGCTGCCGTTTCCTCTGACAAAAGCCCAGAAAAAGGTCTGGGGAGAACTCAGAGAGGATATGGGAAGTCCTTATGCCATGAACCGGCTGATCCAGGGTGATGTAGGCTCCGGTAAGACGATCCTGGCAGTGTTGGCACTTCTCATGTGTGCGGCTAATGGTTATCAGGGAGCAATGATGGCCCCTACTGAAGTTCTGGCAGTCCAGCATTTTGAGACCATTTCAGGATATGTAAAAGAATACGGCATTGCTTTTCGACCGGTGCTTCTAACCGGTTCCATGACGGCAAAAGAGAAGCGGGAGGCTTACGCCCAAATTGCCTCCGGTGAGGCCAATCTGATCATTGGGACCCATGCCCTGATCCAGGAGAAGGTGGAATATGCCTCCCTGGCACTGGTGGTAACGGACGAGCAGCACCGTTTCGGAGTAAGACAGCGGGAGACACTGGCCGCCAAAGGAAAAGAACCCCATGTACTGGTCATGAGTGCCACCCCCATTCCCCGGACGCTGGCCATCATTTTATACGGCGATCTGAAAGTTTCTGTCGTGGATGAGCTTCCTGCAAATCGTCTGCCGATCAAGAACTGCGTCGTAGGAACTTCCTATCGTCCCAAGGCCTATGAATTTATTGCAAAAGAAGTGGCCTCGGGAAGACAGGCTTATGTCATCTGTCCTATGGTGGAAGAGGGTGAATCTGAAGATCTGGAGAACGTCGTGGACTATACGGAAAAGCTTCGGGCAGCTCTGCCTCCATCTGTACAGGTAGCTTATCTCCATGGAAAGATGCGACCGGCGGACAAAAACCGTATCATGGAAGAATTTGCCAACAAAGAGATTGATGTCTTAGTCTCTACCACAGTCATTGAAGTCGGCATCAATGTTCCCAATGCCACGGTAATGATGGTGGAGAACGCAGAGCGCTTCGGTCTGGCACAGCTGCACCAGCTGCGGGGACGTGTAGGACGTGGAGAATTCCAGAGCTATTGTATTTTCATCAGTACTTCCGAGGCCAAAGAGACCATGGAACGTCTGCAGATCCTGAACCATTCCAACGACGGTTTCCATATCGCCTCCGAGGATCTGAAACTGAGAGGCCCCGGTGATATCTTCGGAATCCGGCAGAGCGGTGAATTTTCTTTTGTACTGGGAGATATCTATACGGATGCATCACTGTTAAAGGAGGCTTCTGAAGCCGTAGATACGCTGTTATGCTCAGATCCGGAACTGAGCAGCGAAGACACGCTGCCGTTGCGGCAATATTTTGAGGAACATCGCTCGGCAAATATGGTTGACTTTCGGACCATCTGACAGTAAAATTACTTTTAGGTTCAAAGTTTCAAACTGCGAATCGGGTAATTTCTGCAAAATAATGCAAAGGGAAGGTTTAGATACCAAATGGCAAAAATAGCAATTGTAACAGACAGTAACAGCGGTATTACGCAGGCGGAGGGGAAAAAAATTGGAATTTATGTACTTCCCATGCCTTTTATGATTGATGAAGTCACTTATTATGAAGATATTGACCTGACACAGGAGCAGTTCTATGAAAAGCTGAAATCCGGTGCCAATATTGCCACCAGCCAGCCGTCTCCTGACAGTGTCACCAGTCTGTGGGACAAGCTTTTGCAGGAATATGACGAGATTGTACACATTCCCATGAGCAGCGGTCTGTCCGGTTCCTGTCAGAGTGCCATGGCCTTTGCGGCAGATTATGATGGCAGAGTTCAGGTCGTGAACAACCAGAGAATCTCCGTAACCCAGCGTCAGTCTGCACTGGATGCCCTGCAGCTTGCGGCAGCCGATAAAGACGCGGCCCAGATCAAAGAATTCCTGGAAAATGATAAATTCAACAGCAGTATCTATATTATGCTGGACACCTTGTATTATCTGAAAAAAGGCGGACGGATCACTCCGGCGGCCGCAGCCATCGGTACCATGCTTCGCCTGAAACCGGTGCTGACCATTCAGGGTGAAAAGCTGGATGCCTTTGCAAAGGCAAGAACCACCTCACAGGGCAAAACCATGATGATCAATGCTATTAAAAAGGACATCAACGAGCGTTTTGGCGGCATGACGGAGGACAAGCATATCTGGCTGCAGATTGCCTATACCCACGACCGAGCTGCAGCAGAACAGTTTCGCACCGAGGTAGAGGCGGAATTCCCCGGCTATGATATTCATATCGATCCTCTGTCCTTAAGCGTTGCCTGCCACATCGGACCCGGTGCCTTGGCACTGGCTTGCTGTAAGAAGATCACGGTGTAATTTAAGAATTTCCTAACAGATAATTTTGACCACCAGTTCAGAATCAGGGAACTGGTGGTTTTTTATTTCTGGCAGGGTGCTATGCTATCCCTTGTATTTTTTTCTTTTCCAAACACAAAATCTATGCTATACTAAAGACAATCATGTGTTGATAAGGAGTTCCATTTCATGGCAAAAGACAATAATTATGATGCCTCAAGTATTACCGTTCTGGAAGGTCTGGAAGCGGTAAGAAAGAGACCCGGAATGTATATCGGCAGTGTCTCCACCAAGGGTCTGAACCACCTGATCTACGAGATCGTAGATAACTCTGTGGACGAGCATCTGGCAGGATACTGTGATACGATAAAAGTAACATTAGAAGCGGATGGCTCCGCCACGGTAGAAGACAACGGACGTGGTATTCCCGTGGGAATGCACGAAAAAGGGATCAGTGCGGAACGTCTGGTATTCACGACCCTGCATGCCGGCGGTAAATTTGACAACTCCGCTTATAAGACCAGCGGTGGTCTGCACGGTGTAGGTTCCTCTGTAGTAAATGCACTTTCTACAAGGTTGACTGTAAGAGTCAAGAGCGGTGGCTGCATCTATGAGGATCATTACGAGAGAGGTATCCCCGTCATGGATCTGGTGGACGGTCTGCTTCCCGTAGTGGGCAAGACCAGAGAGACCGGTACGACCATCAATTTCCTGCCGGATGACACCATCTTTGACAAGACCCGTTTCAAGGAAGATGAAGTAAAGAGTCGTCTGCATGAGACCGCTTATCTGAATCCGAAGCTTACGATCATTTTTGAAGACAAGCGAAAAGAAGAACCCGAGAAAGTCACCTACCATGAACCGGAAGGCATCATTGGCTTCATAAAAGACATGAACCGTTCCAAAGAGACCGTCCATGATGTCATTTTCTTTTCCGGCGAGAGCGAAGGAATCTCTGTGGAAGTGGCCTTCCAGTATGTGAATGAATTTCATGAGAATGTACTGGGCTTCTGTAATAACATTTACAACTCTGAAGGCGGTACCCACCTTACTGGCTTTAAGACCCAGTTCACCAATGTGATCAATACCTATGCCAGAGAGCTGAACATTTTAAAGGAAAAGGATGCGAACTTTACCGGTGCCGATGTCCGGAACGGAATGACGGCAGTGGTATCCATCAAGCACCCGGATCCCCGTTTCGAAGGCCAGACCAAGACGAAACTGGACAACCAGGATGCCGCCAAGGCCGTGGCCAAGGTGACCGGCGAAGAGATCGTCCGGTTCTTCGACCGCAATCTGGAGACTTTGAAGAGCATTATCGGCTGTGCGGAAAAGGCAGCCAAGATCCGTAAGACAGAGGAAAAAGCCAAGACCAATATGCTGACCAAGCAGAAGTTCTCCTTTGATTCCAACGGAAAACTTGCAAACTGCGAGTCCAGAGATCCCTCCAAGTGTGAGATCTTCATCGTAGAGGGTGACTCTGCGGGCGGCAGTGCCAAGACTGCCAGAAACCGTATGTATCAGGCCATCCTTCCGATCCGCGGTAAAATCCTGAACGTAGAGAAAGCCAGCATTGACAAAGTACTGGCCAACGCCGAAATCAAGACCATGATCAACGCTTTCGGCTGCGGATTTTCCGAGGGCTATGGCAACGATTTCGATATTAGTAAGCTGCGCTATGACAAGATCATCATCATGGCGGATGCCGATGTGGATGGCGCACATATTTCCACGTTGCTGCTGACCTTATTCTATCGTTTCATGCCGGATCTGATCTTCGAAGGCCACGTATACATAGCAATGCCTCCCTTATATAAGGCCATGCCCTCCAAGGGAGAAGAAAAATATCTGTATGATGATAAGGCACTGGAAAAATACCGCAAGACCCACAAGGGTCCCTTTACCTTACAGCGATACAAGGGTCTGGGTGAGATGGATGCCGAACAGCTGTGGGAGACCACACTGGATCCGGAACGCAGATTGTTGAAATTAGTAGAGATCGAGGATGCCCGCATGGCTTCCGAGATGACCGAGCTTCTCATGGGAACAGATGTACCGCCCAGAAAAGCCTTTATTTATGATCACGCTACAGATGCGGAATTAGACATCTAGTATCGTAAGATCCTGAAATGTAATGTCAGAAAGGCGAGGACCAGAAATGGACGACAGCAGAATCATAAAAACAGAATACTCCGAGGAGATGCAGAAATCGTTCATCGACTATGCCATGAGCGTTATTATCGCCAGAGCTTTGCCAGATGTCAGAGACGGTCTGAAACCGGTACAGCGCAGAACTCTCTACGATATGCACGAACTGGGGATCCGTTACGACCGCCCCTACCGTAAAAGTGCCCGTATCGTAGGTGATACCATGGGTAAATATCACCCCCACGGCGACAGTTCCATCTATGAGGCACTGGTAGTCATGAGCCAGGATTTCAAAAAGGGCATGCCCCTGATCGACGGCCATGGTAACTTCGGCAACATTGAAGGAGATGGTGCCGCAGCCATGCGTTATACCGAGGCAAGACTTCAGAAGGTGACGCAGGAAGCTTTTTTGGCAGATCTGGACAAGGATGTGGTAGACTTTGTTCCGAACTTCGATGAGACGGAAAAAGAGCCATCCGTACTGCCGGTAAAGATTCCGAACCTGTTGGTTAATGGTTCCGAAGGGATCGCCGTAGGCATGGCCACCAGCATTCCCCCTCATAATCTCGGGGAAGTCATTGATGCCGTAAAGGCTTATATGCTCAATAATGAGATCACAACAAAAGAACTGATGCGTTACCTGAAGGGGCCGGATTTTCCCACCGGCGGCATCGTTATCAATAAGGATGAACTGGAAGACATCTATGAGACCGGAACCGGCAAGATCAAGCTGCGGGGCAAAGTGGAATTCCAGAAGGGAAAAGCTGGGAAGACCAATGTAGTGATCACCGAGATCCCCTATACCATGATCGGTGCCAATATTGCAAAGTTTTTATCCGACGTGGCCGCTCTTTCCGAGACGAAGAAGACACAGGATATTGTGGATATTTCCAACCAATCTTCCAAGGAAGGCATCCGTATCGTCATCGAACTTCGTAAGGATGCCGATCCCGAGAACTTTGTAAATATGCTCTATAAAAAGACTCGTCTGGAGGATACCTTCGGTGTCAATATGCTGGCTATCGCAAACGGCAGACCAGAGACTATGGGCTTAAAGCAGATCATCAAGGCCAATGTAGATTTCCAGTTTGAAGTGGCTACCAGAAAATATACCAATCTATTGGCCAAAGAGCAGGAGCGCAAGGAGATTCAGGAAGGTCTGATCAAGGCCTGCAATGTGATCGATCTGGTCATTGAAATTTTACGCGGATCCAAGGATCGTGCCATGGCAAAAGCCTGTCTCGTAGAGGGTAAGGTCGATGGCATCAAGTTCAAGTCCAAGGAATCCAGGATCATGGCAGCCCAGCTGATGTTCACCGAGAAACAGGCCAATGCCATCTTAGAGATGCGTCTGTATAAGTTGATCGGTCTGGAACTGGAAGCACTGATCAACGAACACGAAGAGACCATGGCAAACATCTATCGCTATGAGGATATTCTGGACCGCAGAGATTCCATGGCCCAGGTCATCATGAATGAACTGGACGGATTCAAGAAGGAATACAGCCATCCCCGCAAAACTGTCATCGAGAACGGACAGGAAGCGGTCTACAAGGAAAAAGAACTGGAAGAGATGGATGTGGTATTTCTCATGGATCGATTCGGCTATGCCAAGACTGTGGATGTCTCCACCTACGAGCGGAATAAAGAAGCTGCAGATGCAGAAAATAAATACGTCTTCACCTGTAAAAATACCGGAAGGATCTGCCTGTTCACCAGCACCGGACAGATGCATACCATCAAGGTGCTGGATCTGCCTTACGGCAAGTTCCGTGATAAGGGCACACCCATTGACAATGTAAGTAACTTCAGTCAGAAGAACGAGGAGATCATATACATCACCAGCCAGAAGGAGCTGAATCTGTGCCGGGTAATCTTCGCCACCGCCCAGTCCATGTTAAAAGTGGTAGACGGCGGGGAATTCGATGTGACCAAACGTACCGTTGCCGCTACGAAGCTGGCGGAGGGTGACTGCGTTGTAAACGTTGCTGCCCTGACTGACCAGCGGAACATCGTATTGCAGACCAGGGGAGGATTTTTCCTGCGCTTCTCCATCGATGAGATCCCCGAGAAAAAGAAAGGTGCCATCGGTGTCCGCGGTATGAAACTGGCTGACAAGGATGTAGTGGAAAACGTATATTATACCAAAAATGCCGTAGAGACCACCATTGAATATAAGGGCAAGGAGCTCATCCTGAATAATCTGAAACTCGGCAAACGTGACAGCAAGGGCACCAAAGTGAGAGTGTAACTTTTTAAACAGAATCATTCATACAACATTTATAGAGAAAACGGAGAGTAATCATATGAGAGTCATTGCGGGAACTGCAAGAAGTCTGCCCCTTAAGACTCCGGAAGGAATGGATACCAGACCCACCACCGACCGGATCAAGGAAACCCTTTTTAATATGCTGCAGACCTATATTCCGGACTGTGTGTTCGTGGATATTTTCAGTGGCAGCGGCGGCATCGGCATCGAAGCATTAAGCCGCGGTGCCAGAAAAGCCTATTTTATTGAAAATGCGCCGAAAGCCCTGGCATGTATCGAGGACAATCTGGCATTTACGAAAATGAAAGACCGTGCTATAGTATTAAAACAGGATGCCTGCGCAGGACTGACGGGCATCTATGAAAAGCACGTGGATGTGATCTTCATGGATCCACCCTACGATCAGGAGCAGGAGCGCAGAGTCTTAGAGCAGCTGCGCTATGCCAAATATGTCTCCGAAGAGACTCTGATCCTGGTAGAAGCCTCTCTGCATACCGATTTCTCCTATGCGGAAGACTTAGGGTTTGAAGTGATCCGTGAGAAAAAATACAAAACCAACAAGCATGTGTTCCTTCGCAAGAAGTAACACTGAAAGGCATGATTTTTATGAAAAGAGCTGTTTACACCGGAAGCTTTGATCCCGTCACCAACGGTCATATGGATATCATAAGGCGGGCATCCGAAATATTTGATGTTCTGATCGTCAGCATTTTGAACAATAAAGAAAAGACACCGTTGTTTTCTGTAGAGGAACGTGTTAAGATACTAGAAGAAGCCACAAAAGATCTGCCTAATGTGCAGATTGACAGTTTCAGTGGGCTTTTAGTGGATTATGCCAGGGAAAAAGATCTGCATGTTATCGTAAGGGGCTTACGCGCCATTACGGATTTTGAATATGAACTGCAGATGGCACAGACCAACCGGATGTTGTCCCATGGCAAAATTGATACGGTATTTTTGACCACCAGTCTGGAATATGCCTACCTCAGTTCTTCCGCCATCAAGCAGATTGCAAGTTTTGATGGAGATATCACCCCTTGTGTTCCGGATTTTGTGGCGAAACTGATCTACGACAAATATCGCGAGAAAAAGCTTTCAGAGCATAGTGATGTGTAAATAAGGAGAGTTTCATGAGCAGCAGAATCGAACAGTTAATTGATGAAATAGAAGAATACATCGAGGGTTGCAAGCCGAAGTTCATGTCCAGTACCGAAATCATCGTGAATAAGGATGAGATTGATGAGTTACTGCGGGAACTGCGTATGAAGACCCCGGATGAGATCAAGCGCTACCAGAAGATCATCAGCAACAAGGAAGCCATCCTAAACGATGCCAAAGCCAAGGCAGAAGCATTGATCAACGAGGCTACCGTGCATACCAACGAGCTGATCAACGAGCATGAGATCATGCAGCAGGCTTACGCCCAGGCCAACGAGGTCGTTACCATGGCCAGTAAGCAGGCCCAGGAGATTCTGGACAATGCCACTATTGAGGCCAACAATGTCAAATCCGCTGCCATGCAGTACATGGATGATATGCTGGCACATCTGGAGAATATTATTTCTTCCTCCACACAGCAGGCCAGCGCCAATTACGATGCTCTGATCGGCAATCTGAACCAGTATCGTGACATTATCCAGTCCAACCGCAGTGAGCTGCACCCCGTAGATGAGGATCTTGATGACGTAGATACTGCTGCGGATGCCGAAGACAATCTGGACGTTATGTAAAGCATGTCCAAACAACGAGTACGAAAAACCAGTTTTCTGCTGAAAGCTGGTTTTTTAAAAATAAAGGAATACGATAAATGAAAGTATGGAAAAAGCAAAAAGGGCTGTTAGTCAGGACAATGATCTGTGCGGTCAGTCTTGCAGCAGCCTGTTTTTATGGAAATTCCCTGCCTGCACAGGCGGCTCCCAGAGCGCAGGAGACCGGAGAAAGGGTCATCATTGTCATTGATCCCGGACATGGCGGTGATAACGAGGGAACGCTGGAAGGCCCTGCACAGGAGAAAAAAATGACCATGGTGACCGCGCTGGCCATGTACGAGGAACTGACAAAATACGATAATGTGGATGTCTATCTGACTCATACGGATGATGTGACCATGTCTCTGGCAGACCGGGCACAATTTGCTGCAGACCGGAATGCGGATTTCCTGTTCAGTATTCATTACAACGCTTCCATGGATCATGATCTGTTCGGATCCGAAGTCTGGATCTCTTCCGTACAGCCTTACAACGCTTACGGTTATCAGTTCGGCTGGGAACAGATGCAGCAGATGCAGGACATGGGACTGTTTCTACGGGGAGTCAAGACGAAACTTAAAGATAACGGTGATGACTATTACGGAATTATAAGAGAAAGTACCTCCAGATCCATTCCCTCCGCCATCATCGAGCATTGTCATGTGGATGAGAGCAGAGACACTCCTTACTGCCAGACAGAAGAGGACTGGAAGAAATTCGGCAGGGAGGATGCTTTGTCTGTTGCAAAATATTTCGGATTATCCAGTGCAAGTCTTGGTGTGGACTACAGTGGAGAGGCAGACGCTCTTCCGGAAGTCTCGCTGCAATCCATTCTGCCTGCCACTGTGCGGGACAAGACCGAACCGGATATCTGCCAGCTGACTTTGCAGAATGCAGACTATGAGACCGGAGAAGTCTCTCTGGAAGTGACGGCAGCCGACTATGACTGCCCCATGATGTATTACGATTACAGTACCGATGGAGGCAGGACTTATACCGAACTGCTTCCCTGGCCGGGACTGGATATTATGGCCGGGACCTATCCCGATACCTTCACATTTTCCGTGACCTTCACAAAGGGGGAACAGCCGGTGATCACCGTCCGCGGTTACAATCAGGCGGATCTGTTCACAGAGAGTGATCCTGTCACCTTTGCACAGCCTTTTATTGATCAGGAAAAAGCTGCCGAAGAGGCATTACAGGAAAGTCTTGCGGCACAGGAGGCAGCGGAAGCTTCCCGGGCTGCAGAGGAACGGATCACAGAAGCTGGCAGTTCCGTGATCACCATGGCCGATGCCGCCGGAAATACTCCGGTGCCTTCCGAAAAAAGTCCGGAAGTGAATTTCGGTGTTTTTCTGGTGATCTGTGGGATTCTGGTAGTGCTGTTGTTACTGGTCTTTTTGTTATACCAGATCCAACAGGGCAGACACAGAAAACGAAGACGGAAAAATCAAAGCAGAAAAGTATCCGGAGACAACAGAAACCATCCCAGATAATAAGCTGCAGTAAGCACTGTCAGTACCATTTTATGAAGGATGTAGGACTTGAGAGAAAGCCCGGTATTGCGGATACAGCTTCCGGTCTGGGCGATACAGCTTAAGCCGCCAAAAGGCAAAAGCAATAACGTATACAAAGGGAATCTGTCTCCCAGCAGCTTCAGGCCCCCACTGATCTCCAAAAGCGGTGCATACCGGAAACTGTCGGGAAGTAAAAGTCTTGGCAGAAGATTCAACAGATTGAAAAAGATCATGTAGCCTCCCAACTGTAAGATGCTTCTTCCGGCAGCGGTAATAGCATCATCCAGGGCATCCGGCAGGGACATGGCAGGAAGGGGAGCCAGACCGGCCGGTTCCAAAAACTTCGCTGCGTTGTCTCTTCCGAAAGCTTGGTCTGTTTTCTCTGGAATCCGATTTCTGTATACGCTATAACGCAGGGAAATACCATATAGCAATGGAATGCCATACATACCAAATACATAGGGGAGCACCAGCTTCCTATGCAGTAGCGGCAGTACAAAACCCAGAAAATATACCGGTCCCAGATTGTTGCAGAAGGCCAGCAGATATTGTCCTTCCTCCGAAGAAAGTTCCTGTCGGTTCCGTAAATCCGCAATCGTCCGGGCACCCATGGGAAATCCGCACAAAAAGCCCACCAGGATCACATAGATTCCCGGTCCGGGCAGGCGAAAGATTCTTCCGAACAAAGGTCTTACTGGGCGGATCAGGCTGTCCGTCATGCCCATACGGATCAAAGTGCCGGACAGGATCATAAACGGCAGAAGCACCGGTACCATTTTTTCATACCAAAGATTCAGACCCAAGGCAGCATAGGCAAGGCTCAGGGAAGAATGAGTCAGAATACAGCCGGTCATTAGAACAAAGAAACAGATTCCGAATATTTTTTTCATGGCTGTCTGCCTTGAAAGGTTTGTATACTATATGCCGATGAAGAAAAATTAAGTCTAAGAAAGAGATCAAAGCCCATGCGGTTGGATAAATTTTTATGCGATAACAATATTGGCACTCGAAGTCAGGTGAAAGAGTACATCAAAAAAGGTCAGGTGACAGTAAACGACCAGATAATCAAAAAGCCGGAGACAAAAGTCAATGAAGAGACCGATACGGTGGTCTGTCAGGGACAGCCGATCCATTATAGGAAATATGTCTATTATATGTTAAATAAGCCGGAGGGGGTTGTCTCTGCCACCAACGATAATACAGCCCCAACCGTGGTAAGTCTCCTTACTGTCCCGGAACAAAAGGATCTGTTCCCGGTAGGGCGGCTGGACAAGGATACCACGGGATTGCTGCTCCTGACCAATGACGGTGCTCTGGCCCATGATCTGTTGTCACCGAAAAAACATGTGGATAAGACCTATCTGGTAAAGCCGGAAAAGCCGCTTTCCGCAAAAGATATCCACCGGTTGGAAAACGGGCTTGACATCGGTGATGAGAAACCGACAGCCCCGTCCAAAGCCAGACTTACAGAAAACGGTGATCTGTTATTGACCATTCATGAAGGCCGGTTTCATCAGGTAAAACGGATGTTGCAGGCGGTTGATAATCAGGTACTTACACTGGAGCGGGTAAGCTTCGGCCCCCTGTCCCTGGATCTTTCCCTGCAAAGAGGGGAATACCGGGCATTGACGGAAGAAGAGATCGAAGTCTTGTCTGCCGCTGGAAAGAAATCATAAATAAAGGAGTTATTTTTCATGCAATTCAAAAGAATGTTTACCACTGATGCCTATAGAGGAACCCGCGGGTATCTCCGCACACAGAAAATTTATGAGATTTTAAGAACCGTGCTTTATTTTGCCATCTCTCTGTCTCTGTTTATCGCCGGATGGGTCAGCACCGGAAGCCGTGAGAATCTCCTGACCATCGTGGCGGTACTGGGATGTCTTCCGGCCTGCAAGAGTCTGGTAGAAATGTTCATGTTCCTGCGCTACCGGGGCTGTGACGAGCAGGTAGCTGCAAAAATCGCGGCACATACAGAAGGCCTTACCACTCTCTACGATATGGTATTTACTTCCTATGAAAAGAATTATGTTATCTATCATCTGACAGTCTGCGGTAATACGGTCTGCGGCTACACCACGGATCCGAAATTTGCGGAACAGGCTTTTTACAAGCACATTCAGGACATTCTGAAAAAAGACAATTACAGAGAAGTCTCTGTGAAAATATTTAACGATCTGGACAAGTATCTGACAAGATGTGATCAGTTAAAGGAGCTTTCCTCACAGCCGGAACTGTCTGCCGGGATCTGCCAGACCTTAAAGAGCGTATCTCTATAACTTACTTCTCAAAAGGAGGGTGTCCTATGCAGTTGCTTACCATTGGCAAAAATCAGGCGGGACAACGTCTGGACAAATTTTTAAAAAAAGCGTTACCTAATGCAGGCACCGGATTTTTATATAAGATGCTTCGCAAGAAAAATATTACGTTGAACGGGAAAAAGGCTGAAGGTAAAGAAATCCTTGCCCAGGGAGACGAGGTAAAATGTTTTTTCTCTGAGGAAACTTATGCCTCTCTGTCCGGTGCCGGGGTAGCGGAAGATACTTCCGATTACCGTAAGGCTTACCGTTCCTTAAAGGATATCAGCGTTCTTTATGAGGATGAAAATATCCTGTTGCTGAGTAAACCTGCCGGAGTTCTGACCCAGAAAGCCAAACCGGAAGATCTTTCCCTGAACGAATGGCTGATTGGCCACCTGCTGGCTGCCGATGCCATAAAAGAAACCGATCTTGCCACCTTCCATCCATCGGTCTGCAACCGCCTCGACCGCAATACCAGCGGTATCGTATTGTGCGGAAAGACGCTGGCCGGTTCCCAGGCACTCAGCCGGATCATCAAGGATCGTTCCGTAAAGAAATATTATCAGACCGTCTGTAAGGGCAAGATTTTACAGGAAAGCACCCTGGAAGGCTATCTGTACAAGGACGAACGCACCAATACGGTACAGGTATTTCCAGATATGGCGGAGGCTCCGGAAGATGCTTCCTTTATAAAAACAATCTACACTCCCAGTGCGGTGGCTGGGGAATATACCCTGCTGACCGTAGAACTGGTCACCGGCAAAACCCACCAGATCCGTGCCCATCTGGCCAGCACCGGACATCCGTTACTTGGTGACACCAAGTACGGAGACAGCAAATTAAATCGCAGGATGCAATCGGAATACTCTCTGCACCACCAGCTTCTGCATGCCGGAAGAGTGTGTTTCCCGGAAGAAGCGGAAGGACCTCTTGCAAAGGTGAGCGGTCAGACTTTTGACGCACCGCTTCCCCATAAATTTGCAGAGATCTTACAGGCTCTGAATCTGACACCGGATTTCGCCTGCTAGAAAGGAAAACTAAGAACAATGGCAACATGGAATACCAGAGGGCTTCGTGGATCTACTCTGGAGGATATGGTCAACCGCACCAATGAAAAATATGCCGAGGCCGGTCTGGCCCTGATTCAGAAGATCCCCACCCCCATTACCCCGGTCAAAATGGATAAGGAGAGCCGCCAGATCACCCTGGCCTTTTTCGAACAGAAGAGTACCGTAGACTATATCGGTGTCGTACAGGGCATTCCGGTCTGCTTTGATGCCAAGGAATGTGCGGTGGACACCTTTTCCCTGCAAAATATCCATCCCCATCAGGTGGAGTTCATGCATCAGTTCGAGAAACAGGGGGGTATCGCCTTTTTCCTGATATTTTACAGCCATAAGGATCTGTTATATTACCTTCCCTATGAAATGCTCCGCTTTTTCTGGGACAGGGCACAGGAGGGCGGCCGGAAAAGCTTCCGTTTCGAGGAACTGAACCCGGAATATATTATCCCGAAGCATCAGGGAATCCTGGTTCCCTATCTGGATATTCTGAAAAAGGATCTGGAAGACCGGGAGGAATAATAAATAATAATTTCTTGACAGCGGAGAGGTCTCCTAGTATACTACAAATAGTTTCGCATGCTACTATGATAATATGGTAGCACGTTAATATATTAAAGTGTATGAATTGAGGAACGCTTATGAACAACAGACTTTTACATACGCCGGAGGGCGTCCGGGACATTTACGGCAAAGAATATGCAAAGAAGCTGGCTATAGAACAGAAACTGCAGCAGGCGATCCATTGTTTCGGTTACGAAGATATCCAGACCCCTTCCATTGAGTTTTTCGATGTTTTCTCCAAGGAGATCGGAACCACTCCCAGTAAGGAGCTGTATAAGTTCTTTGATAAAGAGGGTAATACGATGGTGCTGCGGCCAGACTTTACGCCGTCCATCGCCCGCTGCGCAGCGAAGTATTTTATGGAGGAAAAGGTGCCGCTTCGTTTCAGTTACAACGGCAATACGTTTACAAACACCTCCAATCTGCAGGGTAAATTAAAAGAGGTGACCCAGATGGGTGCAGAACTCATCGGAGATCCTTCCGTAGAGGCTGATGCCGAAGTAATCAGTATGGTGATCGAAGCTCTGAAAAGCGCAGGACTGACCAGATTCCAGGTGACTATCGGTGAGGTGGATTATTTCCGCGGCCTCTGTGAGGAAGCCGGTCTGGATGAGGATACGGAAAAGGAACTTCGTTCCTGTATCTCCGGCAAGAACTTTTTCGCTGCCCAGGAATTACTGGAGCAGAAGCAGATCCCCGAGCCTTATCACAGCATTCTGTTAAAGCTGGCGGATATGTTCGAAAATATAGAGTCTCTGGAGGCTGCCAAAGCACTGGTTAAAAATGAAAGATCCTTACAGGCGATTGCAAGACTGGAAAAGTTAAAAGAGCGCTTAGAGCAGTACGGTGTGGCGGAATACATTTCCTTTGATCTCGGAATGCTCAGCAAATATCAGTATTATACCGGCGTTGTCTTCAAGGCTTACACCTACGGTATCGGTGATGCCGTGGTAAAGGGTGGCCGTTACGACAATCTGCTTCGGAAATTTGGCAAGAATGCCGCAGCTATCGGTTTCGTCATCGTCATTGACGACCTGTTGGAAGCATTATCCCGCCAGAAAGTGAATATCGATATTCCCGCTTCCGGCAAAACCGTGTATTACCGGGCAGGAGACGAAGCAGATTATCTTGCGAAGCTTTCCGAAGTCATAACCCTGAGGAAAGAAGGGATTCCCACCGTGCTTTCCCCCGAGATCACAGAGAACGAGGAGGCAGATCAGTAATGAGTGAAGAAAGATATCTTACGTTTGCTCTGGGAAAGGGCAGACTTGCCAAAAAGACACTGGAGCTTTTCGAACAGATCGGCATTACCTGTGAAGAAATGAAGGATAAAGATACCAGAAAGCTGATCTTCGTCAATGAAGAATACAAATTACGCTTTTTCCTGGCAAAGGGTCCCGACGTTCCCACCTATGTAGAGTATGGTGCTGCTGATATCGGCGTGGTCGGCAAGGACACCATTCTGGAAGAAAACCGGAATGTCTACGAAGTGCTGGACCTTGGCTTCGGCAAATGCCGGATGTGTGTCTGCGGTCCTGCTTCCGCCAGAGAGTTGTTGAAACACCATGAGCGGATCCGGGTAGCCAGCAAATACCCCAATATCGCCCGAGAGTATTTCTATAATAAAAAGCATCAGACCGTAGATATCATCAAATTAAACGGTTCTGTAGAATTAGGGCCGCTGGTAGAGCTGTCTGACGTCATCGTGGATATCGTTGAGACCGGTTCCACCTTAAGGGAAAACGGGCTGGAGGTTCTGGAAGAGGTATGTCCTCTGTCCGCCCGTATGATCGTCAATCCGGTGAGTATGCAGATGGAAGCCGACCGTATCCGCAAGCTGGTGGGTGCGATCCGGGAGCAGTTAAAAATACAGGCCTGACCGAGACGATAAGCATCGTCATAAAAAGTATTTAAAGGAGAGTACCGTCATGAGAATCGTAGCATTGGATAAAGAATCAAAGCAGAGTATTTTGAACGACCTTTTAAAGAGAAGTCCGAACAATTATTCCCAGTATGAGAGCACTGTAAACCAGATCATCGAAAAAGTCCGTGCCGAGGGTGACAAGGCATTGTTCGATTATACCTTACAGTTTGATAAGTTCGCTTTAAGCGCAGAGAATATCCGTGTCACAAAGGAAGAGATCGCCGAAGCCTATGCACAGATGGATGAGAATCTGATCGATGTGATCAGACAGTCTGCGGAAAACATCCGCGCTTTTCACCAGAAGCAGCTTCGTAACAGCTGGTTCGATGCCAAGCCCGACGGTACGATCTTAGGCATGAAGATCACCGCCATCGAAAGAGCCGGTGTCTATGTCCCCGGCGGTAAAGCCGCTTACCCTTCCAGCGTACTGATGAATGTGATCCCCGCCAAGGTAGCCGGTGTGGATGAGATCATTATGACCACCCCTCCCGGAAAAGACGGTAAGGTCAATCCCGGAACTCTGGTAGCCGCTGATATTGCAGGCGTGGATACCATCTATAAGGTCGGCGGTGCCCAGGCTATCGCAGCCATGGCTTTCGGAACCCAGTCGGTACCTAAGGTCGACAAGATCACCGGTCCCGGTAACATTTTCGTAGCTCTTGCCAAAAAAGCTGTTTATGGCTATGTCAGCATTGATTCCATTGCGGGCCCCAGCGAGATCCTGGTACTGGCAGATGAGACCGCTACCCCCAGATACGTTGCAGCAGATCTGCTGTCTCAGGCAGAGCATGACGAACTGGCAAGTGCCATTCTGATTACCACTTCGAAGGAACTGGCGGAGAAAGTCTCCGAGGAAGTGGACGGCTTCGTAAAAGTACTGGAGCGTGCTCCCATTATCCAGAAGTCTCTGGACAATTACGGCTACATTCTGTTAGCCGACAACATGGAAGATGCTATTGATGCCGCCAACGCCATTGCTTCCGAGCATCTGGAGATCATTACAAAGAATCCTTTTGATACCATGACCCGTATCCGCAATGCCGGTGCTATTTTCCTGGGAGAGTATGCTTCCGAACCCTTGGGTGATTATTTTGCAGGTCCGAACCACATTCTGCCCACCAACGGTACCGCACGGTTCTTCTCCCCGGTAAACGTGGACGACTTCATCAAGAAGACCAGTATTATCTCTTATTCCAGGCAGGCACTGGAAAAGGTGCACAACCAGATCGAGACCTTCGCCAAGAGTGAAGGCTTGACCGCACATGCAAACAGTATTAAAGTTAGATTTGAAGATTAATCATTTCCTCTGGGAAGGGAGTCATCGGATATTATGGAACGAATTGCAACTGTGACCCGTACAACGAAAGAGACCGACATTGCCATCACCTTAAATCTGGACGGCACCGGAAAAGCGGATCTGTCTACCGGCATCGGATTTTTTGACCATATGCTGGACGGCTTTGCGAGGCACGGCTTTTTTGACCTGGAATGCAAGGTGAAGGGCGATCTGCAGGTGGACGGTCACCACACGGTGGAGGATACCGGCATTGTCTTCGGTGAAGCTATCAAAAAAGCGGTAGGAGACAAGAAGGGCATCAATCGTTACGGCTATTTTATTCTGCCTATGGATGAGGTACTTGCTTTGTGCGCCGTTGACTTAAGCGGCCGGCCTTATCTTAATTTTGAATGTGAATTTACTGTACCGAAGGTAGGTGAACTGGATACGGAGCTGGTAAAGGAATTTTTCTATGCCGTATCCTACAGTGCCGGAATGAACTTACATATCAAAATGTTGTCTCCGGGCAATAATCACCATATGATCGAAGCCATGTTCAAGGCATTTGCCAAGGCGCTGGATCAGGCCGTTTCCTATAATCCGAAGGTAACGGATGTTTTAAGTACCAAAGGAAGTCTGTAAAAAATACGTGCCTGCGGCATAGGCTTTGCAGGTATAGAAAGACGTGAGGATTACTATGATCATCAAGAAATTTGTTCCCTGTATTTATTTATATCATGAGCATGCGGTGCGGAATCTCACGGATACCACCATCGTGGATACGGATCCCGTCCGTCTGGCGGGTTATTACTGTGAGCACAATGCGGATGAGCTGATCGTTTTCGATATGTCCGAAGGTGACGCGGAGCATGATGCCGCACTGGATATCATCAAGGAGATCTGTACCAGGGCGGAAGTGGATGTCATCGGTGCCGGCAATGTCAAGCGTATGGAGGACATTAAGAAATTACTTTATGCCGGATGTAAAAAAGCAGTTCTCGATTATGAGAAAGAGAGTAATATTGAGATTACCGAAGAGGTCTCTCTGAAATTCGGTAAGGACAAGATTCTGATCTCTTACAACGACCCGTCCGTTCTGGAATTACATAAGGAGAAGATTGAGAAATATATCTCTGCCATGATCCTGATGAACCCTCATCAGATCCGGGAGACTCAGGCCATTCTTTCCCTTCCGTTTTTCGTGCAGATCAATCAGGTGGCATTGAATAAATTGCTGGAGATTTTTGCTTATGAGAATGTCTGTGGTGTCACCGGCAATACGATAAATGACAATGTGAAAGAGATCGTAGCCCTGAAGGATCTGTGCCGGGAAAATGATATTCCCATTGAATCCTTCCAGGCTGCTTACAAGTGGCTGGCCGAGACCGACCTGGACAACACCCCCGCTGGCAGCTATCCCGTCTGCGAGGGCGTGACCGCTAACGTGCAGGAGTACACCACCTTCCCCGCAAGCGAAGGCTCCTTCGAGACTCACGATAAGTTCTTCGACATCCAGTATGTCATCTCCGGCAAAGAGCAGTTCGGCGTCTGCAAGCGCGAGGGCTTGATCCTGAAAGAGGATCACCCCGAGAACGACCTGAAGTTCTACGAGGAGCCCGCTATGAGCGGCACCGTCCTGCTGCTGCCCGGCGATATGATCGTCGTTGCCCCCGAGGATGCTCACAAGCCCCGCTGCGCAGCTGGCGAGCCGGAGTTCGTCCGTAAGGTCGTTGTTAAGGTCAAGGTCTGATCTTAGTTTTATATCATTTGTATCTATCGCTTTTGTAACAGGAATTATTGAAAGGTCGTTATTTTATCATGAAGGCAATCAAATTGGCAGAACCTTGGAAAGTCTCTTGCGTTGACATTGAAAAGCCCGTGCCGAAACCCGGCGAGGCTTTG